>Ga0209107_10000426_pt1 | contig 24965 bp, 7 predicted proteins | sample LakErihyJuly2011_2_FD_187460 | JGI IMG/M metagenome (GOLD analysis project Ga0209107, IMG submission 187460) | Freshwater microbial communities from dead zone in Lake Erie, Canada - CCB hypolimnion July 2011 (SPAdes) (version 2) | ecosystem: Environmental > Aquatic > Freshwater > Lentic >...
CTACATGGTTTTTGATTTGAGTAAATAACAACATGGCCGATATCATCCTACCACCCAATGTCAAGCAGGATCCCAACACAGGATTGTATATTATTACCAATGCTCAGGGCAAAACGGTGCGGGTCAACGCGGACAATCAAGCGCAATTAAATCAGTATGTAAATTCTGTCAACACTGGTGTTCCTGCAACTGTTACCACAACAGATCCCAACACAGGAAATCCAAGAACTCGAACTTTTGATTCCAATGCTATTATATCTGAAAAAGAGGCTATAAACAGACAAAACGAGTTGTTGACCGCTGGAAAAAGACAAGCAGGTGTGATAGGCAACCGCGATGGATCATATCAAGATTTCAAAACTGGGGAAACAATTACCAAAGAACAAGCAGAAGCAAAAATAAAAGCTGCTGGCTTGCCGCCCGAAACTCTTGTGGCAGTGACACCAAAAAATTCTCCAGCCTATGCGGCTGCGCAGGCAAGTATAAATCAAACAGCAACAGGGCCCAGTAATATACCTCCTGCTGAGACTCAGCAGCCCAGTCAGTCAGGAGGGGGAAACAGCACCAGTGCTGAAGTCACTGCCAGTGTGCTGGGCGCGGCCCCTGCACCTGCGGCAGCAGCAGTACCAAGGGTACCAGACCCTGCTGTTGCACCTGCAGTGACCGCAGAAGACAATGCTAAAATAGCAGAACTTCAAGCAAAGCGAGAACAAAACTTCCAGGAATTACGAGACCTGCGACAAAAATCCATCGACTTACCTGACGGTCCTGAACGTGATGCTGTGCTGGCACAAAGAGCTGCACTGAGTGCCGAACAAAAAACCCTTGCACGTGAAGTTGAAGTGGCCAGCAATCAAAGTCCAGCCACTGGTCAATTTGAAGGTGTAGATCGAAATTCTGGTGAGTACCAATACAAAAATCCTGTCACAGGTACGGTATTTTTAAGTAAAACTGCGCCCACAGCCGAACAACAACAGCAGTCCGGGCAAACTGCACCAATACCAGCAGTGCCTCCATTGCCCAGCGAGTCTCGACCAGAGACATCGCCTGCTCAGGTACAGACTGCGGCAGCAGTACCGGCGCTGGTTGACAATGTGGCGCCAGGAGATGTGTCAGCAAACCAAGATCCAGCCTTGCTGACTCCAGAGCAATCTATTGCACGAGCACAAGTGGCTGCTCCAGCACCAGTGGACGCTGCAACTTTCAATGCCAACACCAGTACCGGCGTGTTGGGAGCCATTGGTGTACCACCGCCGGTAAACCCTGCCACCGATCCAGGAGTCAAGGGCCCGTTTGGTGGCGCCGCCTTCACGACCGCTGCCGCAAGAAATCCTGAAGCCGCCGCCGCCGCTTATCAACAAGAGCAGGCCAATCAAGCTGCTGCCATGAAACAAAAGGCACAGGAACAACCAGCCATTCAAGCAGAATTTCAATCACCTGCATCAGGTGACTGGCGTGTGCGGCTGCGACTGGCACCCAATGCCACATATCTTTACAAAGATAAGAATGTGGCCGCCGGCATATTGGCACCACTGGCAGCCAGCAATGGTGTGGTGTTTCCCTACATGCCTACCATACAGACCACGTACAACGCTGACTACGACAGTGTGGAGCTCACACACTCAAACTATCGTGGACAATTTTACAAAGGTTCCTATGTGGGTGATGTGTCAATCACTGGCATATTCACTGCTCAAGACACTGCCGAAGCCAACTACCTTTTGGCCGTGATACACTTTTTTCGTTCAGTGACCAAGATGTTTTATGGCGCCAAAGATCCCTTGCGTGGGGCGCCGCCGCCCCTGGTGTATCTCATTGGCCTGGGACAGTATCAATTCAACAACCAACCCTGTGTGGTCAAAACATTCAACTACAGCATGCCCAATGATTGTGACTACATAAAAACCAAGCCCAACAACTACAACGTAAACCTAAGCGGTCGATCTCCCAAACCACAGGCCTCCAGCACCCCCATATCATCAGTGATCGGCAGATTGACAAACGGGGGGTTGAGCCAAGGAGCGTTGCCCAATGTGCCTGCACAGGGCCTGTTGGAAATGCAAAGTGTGACCAACATAGCTGATGCCACCTACGTGCCTACCAAATGCGAAATACAACTCACACTCATGCCCATACAAACACGCAGTCAGCAGAGCCAGCAGTTCAGCATGGAGAACTTTGCCAATGGTAACTTACTGAAAGCGGGGTTCTGGTAATGAGTGCTAATTATGATGCAACCAGTCCGTACTACACCACGGGCTACAATCAATTTTTCTTGGATGTCATGGTCAATAGACCCATCCCCAGTCAGAGTGATGATTTGGCTTTCACAATCAATTTGACCTATCAGTACAGACCAGATCTGTTGGCACATGACTTGTATGGGGATGCTCGACTGTGGTGGGTGTTCTACCAACGCAACCCCAACACCTTGACCAAGCCTCCACTGGATTTTGTGGTCAATACGCAGATCTTGTTGCCCAAGATAACCACTCTCAAATCAGTACTGGGATTCTAACATGGCCACAGTAGCAGAAATTCAAAGAGAACTTGATGCAGCCCAATTAATTTACCAAGAGTTGGAAGCACAGGCAAGTGTTATTAATAATCAGACACTTGATGTTAACAAACAACTAAAAGCAGCAAGAGCAGCAGGCGATACAGCCGCAGCCGAGGCATTATCCAAAACTTATCAAAACTTGACAAATCAGTCAATGTTTCTGTCAGACAAAATGGATGCTGAAGCACGAAGAATTAATGCTCTTGTACGTGGATTAAATGACGCTAAAGAAGCTGCCGAAGAAGCGGCAAAAGCACCGCCACCGCCACCTGCCACGCCGCAGAGGACTGAAAAAGAGAAGGCAGAAAGTGACAAAACCACTCCTGTGGTCAGCAAACCAGCACCAGTGCCACCACCTGGTGGTGGCACTGCAAGCAATCCTCCCCCTCTTGCCCCCGGGACTAGCCCGCCACCGCAACAGACAGTGGCACCTGACACGACAATACAAAACCAAGGTGCCGCAGCGGCAGGTCCTCAAGGACCTTCCAACACTTCGCCAGGTACCAATACGTCAGGCAACCTCAATGCCGACGGCGCAATAGAACCACAGCCCAATATCCTGGATCGTTTTGCCAGCTACACCTATTCGGCCAGTGTGTACTTGATGAGCACCAGACAGTACACCCGACTGCTTCGCAGCAAGAAAAAAAACATCAACGGCTACAACTTGTTGTTTCAATCAGGCGGCGCTCCTACCAATGTTGATGGGTTTTTGGGCAAAGGCACAGGCTCGGTCAATGCTAAAGATCCTGGTGCAGAGTTTGCTCAAGAGTTCAATGATAAAGACTATGGACGCAATCCTGCGTTCCCTCAGGACTTTTACATTGATTCCATAACCATAGACAACATGTTGCCTGGCCGTCAAACACGGGCAGCACACATGGTCACCAATTTGAAATTCACAGTGATTGAGCCTGGCAACATCAGCCTGTTGGATCGACTGTATGAGGCTGTGCAAGACATGGGACAAACTGCTGGAGAAAATCAACCCATCAACTACACTGCCACAGCCTATCTCATGGTCATGCGTTGGTATGGATATGATGCCAACGGTAACTTGGTCAAAGTTGGTGCGTTAGATCCGGCCACAGGACTCACAGACCCCAATGCTGTGGTAGAAAAGTTTATTCCTTTCATCATTAAAAAAATCAACTGGAGTGTGGGATCAAAACTGGTCTCATATGAATTTGACTGCGCACCCATAAACCAAATGGTGGCCGGCGGCACACGTCGGGGCACTGTGCCCTATGATGTGCAATTGACTGCAACCAGCGTGGGCGAGCTACTGGGCGGCAATGTCGCATACAGCTCAGGCAACGCACCAGCCAGTGCGCCAGGTCAAAGCACTTCTAATCAATCAAGCGCGGAAACAGCCAGACTCGCCAGACAAGGTAACCCACCAGGCCAAGCACAACAACGGGTGCCTGACAGGCCTACTCAAGCATCAGTGCGAGCAGTGGACAATGCCATTGATGCTACAGGTGCTCCTCCCAAGGCCAATGCTGCCAAAGACAAAAAAATCATCAAGCTGGGACTGATGGGAGCCATGAATGAATTTCAACAAAGATTGGTCACAGATAAAATATATCGCAAGGCTGACACATATGAAATAGTTTTTGTGCCCGGGCGGGACGGCAAACAAAATATTCGTGACGCTCAGATCAGATTACCCGGTAAAATTGTTGAACAAACACAAACTAGCATGGGCGCCCCTGCCAGCGAAAATGCCAATCAAGCGTTTGATTCAAACAAGAATGCCTTGAACATCAGCAGCCGCAACTGGAGTGTCACAGCCGGCATGCAAGTGATACAAGCCATTGACTTGGCCATACGCAACAGCAGTTACATCTACAATCAGGCACTTACTGTGAACAACGAACAAGAAGGTACTGAATCATTGGCCGAAGGTTACGAGACTCGTACCACGCCCTTGCAATGGTTTAAAATCAACATGGAAGCTGAACAAGGTAATTATGACAATCTTCGCAACGACTATGCCTACAAAATAAAATTCATCATCAGCGAATACGAAGTGCCTCTCTTTGACTCAAAATATTTTCCTGTAAGTAAATTTCGTGGAGTACACAAAAGTTATCCATTCTGGTTCACAGGGCAAAACACTGCGGTGTTGGATTTTCAGGCCAATTTCAACGGCCTGTACAACATCACTGTGACTGGAACAACACCAGAAAATAGTGCAGCAGCCAAACTAAGAGAAAAGTTCACGGCCAGCATGAGAGAAATTCCCAAATACACTTACATGGCTGCCAGCTCAGAAAGTCGTCAAGGCTCTGCTGAAAAAGGCAACGAAATTCCCGCCAATGCGTCAGAAGTGCTGTACAGCCCTTCAGACATGGCCAACAGCAAGATACGCATCATTGGAGATCCTGCGTGGATACAACAAGGCGATTTGGCCGGCGGCGTCAGTGTAGCAGAATTCAGTTACTCTCCATTCTTTCTTGATGGTACCATAAACTTTGATGCCAACCAAGTGTTGTATGAAATTTCCTGGCAACGTCCACAAGACTACGACATAGCCACAGGCTTGGCTGATCCTTACAAAGGCGCAGGGCTCGAAGCTAGACTACCACTGCAAAGCACAGTGTATCAGGCCAACAGAGTTGTCAGTGAATTTCGGCAGGGAAGATTTGAACAGACCATTGAAGGCACCATGTATTACTTTCCAATTCCTTCAAAGACCAATACTGTGGCTGCCACCACTGAGAACAATCAATCAGATCCAGAACTACAAAGGTTAATCAATCGAAACAATGCAAATGGCAATGCAGCTAGAAATCAAGCTACAGCAGACAATAATGCCCTGGCAGCATCTGGTGCCATACTCGGCACAGCAACAGCTCAAAGTAGACTGGGACCATCCAATACTAGTACAGCTGTCGGCGGCCGCGGATCAACAAATGCCTTGGCTGCCCAGCTGCCTGGTGGTGGTGCTGCCGGCAGTAATCTAAATCAATTGGCCAACGGTGCGCGAGCCGCGGTCGGGCCGCCTGCTCCAAATACCAAAAGTGCCAGTGCACCACCACCTCCACCTCCACCGGGCTTCCCAATTGGTCCGCTACCTCCTGCACTGCCCCCAACCAGCAATGGTGTGATTGTGGGGCCGGCTGCAAATGACGCTGTGACTCAAACAGTCAATAATGCTACAAGTGGCTATGCTGGAGCCAAAACTGTTTCTGCACCGGTCGCACCAGGAAGAGTCAATCAAAGCTACAACTTATACAGCCCACAGCGCGGCGCACGAGATAACTAAAGGCACACATGTCAGAAGAAGCACAACGCAGTAGAGGCACACCTCAAAATTACAAACTAGACCGCGGCGGTACCCCTGCTGAGTACGGGCCATTCTATGGTGTGGTCAAAAATAACGTGGACCCCACCCGAGCCGGACGTTTGCAAGTGTACATTGAAACATTTAGTGGTGGCAATCCCAACGACTCAAGCAAATGGGTCACAGTGAGATACCTGCCAGGGTTCTTTGGATACACACCGGCCGGCAACACCGCAGATAAAGGCGTTGGTACGTTTACACAAAATCAAAATGCCTATGGCATGTGGTTCACACCCCCAGACATTGGTATTACAGTGTTGTGTGTGTTTGCCAATGGTGATCGCCAACTGGGTTACTATATTGGTGTAGTGCCTGGCAACGGACTGGGGCACATGGTACCAGCCATTGGCAGCAGCTCAAGATATCTTTCAACCAATAAAAATCAACAAACATATTTTGCTGATGATCTTTTATTACCAGTCACAGAAATCAATGCCAGCAACATGGGGTCAATAAACTCACCTGTATTTTTTAATGAAGTCAAGCCAGTACACAATATAGTAGCTGGTGTGTTGTTTCAACAAGGGCTCAACCGAGACATTGAACGTGGACCAATACGCAGCAGTAGTCAACGTGAAACTCCTAGCAAAGTATTTGGAATTTCAACCCCTGGTACCCCCATATACGCAGGCGGTATGAAGCCCAATGATATCTTGCAAAAAATTCAAAACAATGAAATAAAACCCGAACAAGCGGAAGTAATAGGTCGCATGGGCGGACACACACTGGTGATGGATGACGGTGACCTCACTGGTGCCAATACATTATTTCGACTGCGAACAGCCAAAGGTCATCAGATCACAATGAATGACTCGGGCAATTTCTTTTATATCACACATGCCAATGGTCAGACCTGGTTGGAGTTTGGTGCAGAAGGCACCGTGGATGTGTTCTCAACCAACAGTGTAAACATACGCACCAATGGTGATATCAACATGCATGCTGATCGTGACATCAACATGTATGCTGGACGCAACATCCAGGTCAAAAGTGAGGCCAGTACCACAATAGAAGCTGCCACTGACTTGGCTATCTCTGCACAACAAGATTTGAAAATTTACAGCAAGGCCACACTGGGTATCAAAGCAGATGGCACCTTGGCGTTGCAAAGTGCAGGCGGATCATGGAATGGTGGTGAATCATTGACATTCACAGCAGGTGGAATTGATTTGAATGGTCCTGCCGCTGCCTCAGTTACAGCCCCCAAACCCATTGCCACAATCAAATTAGATGACACAAAATTCAGCACTGCCAAAGGTTGGGAAGTTGATCCTGGCGCACTGACCACCATTGTGCCCAGAGCACCCACGCACGAACCTTATCCTTACCATAACAAAGGTGTTGATGCCAAGATCAAATTTGAAGAAGGCAAGCCTACCCCACCTCCGGGTGCGCCTGCTGTGCCAGCCGGAGTAACCATTCAAGCATTATGAGTGAATTTACATTTGATCTTGGCAGTCTCAAAAGTTCAATTGGTTCATTTGAGGCTGGACTAAGTGCCAATACCCCTGATGACAAATTAACATATTCAGGCAATGACCCTATAGTATGGGATAGAGTCAACAACGAACGTCTTCGTAGAGGACTCAGTCCGTTGCCTGGCACTAGACCAGTAGACGATGGCAAAACTTATGGAAGGTTTCAAGGTACCCCACCAGCCAACACTGCACCAAACAGACCCTTGACCGAAGCTGAAAAAGCTCAAGCCGCTGCAATAGCAAAACAGTTTGGATTGCCAGATCCTGTGGCATCAGCAGAAACGTTCAAACTCACCTGTCCACCAGGCACCACACGTGAACAAGCATTTGAAATTTTCAAGAAACAGGCTGATGCTGGTGGGCTCACAGGGTTTTCTCCCGGCGATATTCTCAGCGCAGAAACACAGGCCAAAGATGGTCTTGAAGAGGCCAAAGCAGAACTGGCTCAGGCACAAAGCGGATTTCCAGGCACAGACAAAGGCGTATTGAATTCTTTCAAGAACATTGCAGACACTGCCAAACAGTCAATTGCAGCTGGTACCACTGGCAAAAGCCTCAGTGATTCAGTAGGTGTGTTTGGAAGTGTGGCCAAAGACACCCTGGGCAAAGTCAGCAGTTTGTTGGGTACTCCCGTCACTAGTGGTATCAACGGTATCAACACAGCTGACTTTGCAAAAACAGCATCCGCAGTCATGCCCATGGTAGGACTTGGCGTCACAGATGTTCGAGCCACAGTGGCCTCAGTTGGCACAGCAACTGGACAAGATTTCAGTCAATTTACCAATGCAGTAGGAGTGGGAAAATATGGATTCAATGCCACACAATTAGAAACAGCAGGTCTAGTCAAACCAGGCACTGCAAGCAAATTCCTCAGTCAAGGAGCCAATGATCTCACTGATGTGTTAAAAAGTCCCACGGTGTGGACTGGCAAAAGCGGAATCAACAGTCTTGATGGACTGTTGAGTAATCCAGCAGCACAAAATTTAACACAACAAGATTTAATGGGCAAAGGACTGTCAGTGGCCAGCCAGTTTGGACTGCCGATCAAAGAATTAACTGCCAAGGATCAGGGCGGTCTAGCAGCAGTGTTCAGCAAAGATTCAGCAGAAGGAGTAGACTGGATTCGCGGACAACTACCAGCTGACAAGCAAGCTGACTTTGACAAACGTTTTGCTGATGCCAAATTTGCTATTGGCAGTGCTGATGAAAAATTCAATGATGCAATGTTACAAGAAGCGCCACCAGGAGAAGCCACAGATACAGTGAATCGAGAAACATTGACTGCGGCACTGGGAAGAGTGTTTGGAAATGACAAAATCCCTGCTATAGATTACAACGGTCCTCCGCGGCCACCACCGACTCTGTTTGCTGAGAACAAGCGATTGAACTATTTGGCCAAGGAACAACAAGTCAAACTGGCTGACTTAGGTGGCAAAGAAGCCACTGCCAGCACTGCTGATGCGCTGATTGCACAATATGAATCTATTCGCAAATACTTAGACAAATTGGCCAAAGATTATGCATCCTTGCAAAAAGATGTAGCCGGAAAACCCTATACTGAATTCATTGCTCAAGTAAACGCCGGCGCGGCCTTGGTCCTGGCACTGATTGACGACATAAGAACATTGTATCTACCCAACTTGCGCAGAACCAGGGGTGGATAACCCATAAATATTGTTATGACCACATTTATCGGCTTCAACACCATCAATCAAAACAAGAAATTCACTCTGACTGATTTTGCATTGATTCAACGGGACCTGTTGAATGCATTCAACATTCGTCAAGGTGAGTTGCCTGGCCGTCCTGGATATGGCACAGTGATTTATGATTTTTTGTTTGAAAATCAACTGGAACAACTGCAACAGGAAATCAGAGCTGAAATACAACGTGTGTGTGGTGGCGATCCTAGAATATTACTGAGTGACATACAGGTATTTCCTCAGGAAAATGGCGTAATGATACAAATTGCCATCACCATAGTCAACACTACCAATGCCGAAATACTCAGCATATTCTTTGATCAACAACAACGCAATGCCAGTTACGTATAACTGCGCCGTTTTTATTATCAATAAATAAAGCACGGACGAGAAAAACAATGGCCACAACCACAAGACAAACAGCGATATTTGGTGTAGAAGATTGGAAACAGATCTATCAAACCTATCGCGAAGCCGATTTTCAAAGCTATGACTTTGAAACACTGCGCAAAAGTTTCATTGATTACCTGCGTTTGTACTATCCTGAAACATTCAATGACTACATTGAATCTTCAGAATTTATTGCCTTGTTGGACGTTATGGCATTTATGGGCCAAGCACTGGCCTTTCGTACAGATTTAAACACTCGTGAAAACTACATTGACACAGCTGAACGACGCGATTCTGTTGTGCGTCTTGCTAACCTTGTGAGCTACACAGCCAAGCGCAACACAGCCGCTGAAGGTTTTCTCAAAGTATTCAATGTGTCTACCACTGAAAACGTGGTGGACTACAACGGCGTAAACCTGAGCAATGTCACAGTTAACTGGGCTGATCCCACCAACAACGACTGGCAAGAACAGTTTACCGCCATTGTCAACGCTTCATTGGTAGACAGTCAAAAAGTAGGGCGTCCGGGCAATCGTCAAACCATCTTAGGTGTGAGAACTGACGAATACGCAATCAATTTTGTACCTGGCTTCTTGCCCGTAATTCCTTATTCAGCCACAATAGACAATGTAAACATGCCATTTGAAGCCATGACTTCAACCGCTGTGGGACGTGATTATGTGTACGAACCAGCGCCCACTCCCAACACAGTGTTCAACATGCTGTTTAGAAATGATCAGCTGGGCTTTCAATCGGCCAACACAGGATATTTCTTTTTGTTCAAACAAGGTGTATTGCAGAATCAAGATTTCAACTTGGCCGAACGTGTGGCCAACCGCACTGTGGACATCAACATAGAAGGTGTCAATAATGAAGACCGTTGGTTGTTTCAGCTGGACAATGTTGGCAACATCAACAGACAATGGCAATATGTGGACAATGTGTACACAGCAGCCGCACAACGAGACAATGCATTGCAACCAGTGTACTCAGTTACAAGCCGAGCCAATGATCAAATCACCATGGTGTTTGGTGATGGTGTATTCTCAGAAATTCCTGTGGGCATCTTCCGTGCCTATGTTCGCGCTTCAAACGGGTTGCAATACATCATCAATCCTGAAGAAATGCAAAACATTGTGTTGCCCATCAGCTATACCGATCGCAATGGCAACTTGCAAACTATCACATTCACTTGTGGTATCACACGTCCCGTGTCAAACAGTCAGGCACGTGAACCCATTGGGGAAATCAAACAACGTGCTCCTGCACGTTACTATACACAGAACCGCATGGTCAACGGCGAAGATTACAACCTGTTTCCATACACTGCTTATAACTCAATTATCAAATCTAAAGCCCTGAATCGTGCGTCAATTGGTACCAGTCGTTACCTTGACCTTGTGGACAACACTGGCAAATATTCCAGCACAAACACATTCTCAAGTGATGGTGGCATATGGCGTCAAAATATTCTACCTACCATTTTGTTTTCCTGGACCAACCGCAACGACATTGCGGATGTTATTACCAATCAAGTTCAACCAGCCCTGATTGGCCCCACAGTCAAACAGTTTTACTACGAAAACTTTCCAAGAATTACCGCCACTACTACTCCCACAAATATAACGTGGTTGAGTGGATACACTTGGAATCAAAGTACCACCATGGCCAATGAAACCACTGGCTATTTTAGAAATACCACAACCAGTGCTACCTGGCCCAATGGCACACCAATTCCCATTGGTGTAAACACTACCACAATGTTTCAGTATGTGATACCAGGAGCATTGATTAAATTTGTGCCTCCCACCGGCTATTACTTTGACCGCAACAACCGACTGGTACAAGGCACACCCATGCGAGCAGATGAACGCATGGAAATTTGGGCCAGTCCACAACTCATCATAGGAGATGGATACAATGGCGGTCTTGGCAATTTAACTTCGGGTGCAGGACCAGTCACAATTAACAACTTTGTGCCCACTGGTGCCATTGTTGACACTATTATTCCGTTGTTTGTGACAGATCTGCCCAACTCAGTGGAACAAGCCGTAACTGATCAAATCTTGTTGAATCGTAATTTTGGTCTGGGCTACGACAACAATGGTGATATAACTGGAACACCTTACACCTGGTATATCATAACCAGCACTAATCTTGACGCATATTCTCAAAGCAATACTGCTACCTGGAGTCAGCAATATGCTGGCAATACTTCCGGAGCAAATCTTGATGCGTCTTGGATGATACAATTTGTGGTGCAAAATCAAAACTACACTATCACATTCCGTGGATTGAGTTATAACTTTGGATCTGTGTTACAAACACGTTTCTTCTTTTACGAAGACCAACTGGTATACGACAGTCGCACAGGCACAATCATCAAGGACTTTGTCAATGTGCTGGCAGTAAACACACAACCCAACAGCACACAGCCACTGCCTGGCGATATCTATACCACCATAATTGGGCAACCTGTGGAAAGTGATGGTTATGTTGATGACTTCCAGGTGCTGATAAGTTATCGCGATTCAGACAATGACGGCGTGCCAGACAATCCTGACTTCTTCGACGAGATTGTGGGACCAGCTTCACCTTCAGGACCTTTTGTGTTCCTACAACAAACAGTGGACTTTGACAATTTGCAACGTTACTTGTTGGCAGAACCGGGCGTTGTGAACTATGACTATGCCACACTGGATGACATTGAACTGGCCAAAACTGAGTGGACCCCAGGACAAGTTTTTTATGCCTACACTGATCAGGCATTTTATCAACTCAGTATTTCAGTCACAGGTGTGAGAACCATTATCGCAGTGTCAGGATGGATTGCCAGAACTGGACGTCAAGCATTGTATTTCCAATATCGTCACAACTCACCACTCACAAATAGAATTGATCCAGGCACAACCAACATCATTGACCTGTATGTTGTAACCCTGAGCTATTACACTGCTTATCAAAATTGGTTGCGAGACACCACTGGCACTGTGCTACAACCAAACTTGCCTACAATTGATGAATTAACTACAGAATACCAAAACTTACAAGATTACAAAATGATCTCAGACAACATCATTGTGAACCCTGTGATATTCAAACCACTGTTTGGGCCCAAGGCAGCACAACAGTTACGAGCCACAATCAAAGTAATTCGTGCTCAAAATAGCACGGCCAGCACCAGTGAAATCAAAAGCTCAGTACTGGCCGAAATGAACGCATACTTCAGCATTGACAAATGGAATTTTGGTGACACATTCTATTTCTCAGAGCTGGCAGCATACCTGCACAGACAACTGGGTACAATCATCAGTTCCGTTGTACTGGTGCCCTTGGATCAACAAAAGAGTTTTGGTGACCTGTATGAAATTCGCAGCCAGCCCAATGAAATTTTTGCCAATGGCGCTGTCATTGACAACATTGATGTGATTGAAGCATTGACCAGTACCAATCTGCGGACTGCCCCAGGCAGCGGAGTAATTTAATGGCCCGCATAAGATCAGTCGATTTTCTTCCACAAATTTTTCAAACTCCAGTCAACAAACAGTTCCTGGCTGCCACTCTGGACCAAATGGTACAAGAGCCCAAGTTTAAAAAGACTCAAGGCTTCATTGGCCGCACAGTGGGTCCTGGAGTCAACCCCAATGACAAGTATGTGGTTGAACCAGACAAAAGCCGTCAGGACTATCAACTTGAGCCGGGGGTCATCAGTCTTGAGCCAGATACCGACAACATCAAAAATGTCATCACATATCCTGGTATAAATGATGCCATTGGGTTCCAAGGTGGTGATCAAACCAGACCCGATCAACTGTATAACAGTGAGTATTATACCTGGGATCCGTTTGTAGATTATGATTCATTTGTAAACTTCAGTCAATACTTCTGGGTACCCACAGGACCACAAACTGTGGAAATATTCACTGGAGGAATACCTGCCACTGACAATTTTGATGTCACAAGAGAAAATGGTGTTTACACATTCTCTGGTGTGCCAGGTAACAATCCCACACTTGATCTTGTGCGCGGTGGTAGCTATACTTTCCGGGTAGCACAAAACGCCAAAGAAACTGTGAATTATCGTGTGACCAACCGTGGCACCAGTTCATATCTAATAGATCAACTGCCCAATCCAACATTGACCTTGGCACGTGGTAACACTTACGTGTTCAACCTCACGCTGAATGCACCATATCCTTTTTGGATCAAAACTGCCATAGTGCAAGGCACCGGCAGTGCGTACAATTCTGGAGTCACACGCAACGGCAGTGTCACTGGGTTGGTAACATTTACTGTGCCTCAAGATGCTCCTGACACACTGTATTATGTGGCCGAAAATCAAACCAATTTGCACGGCACATTCAACATTGTCAACGGTACCCCAGGCACTGGACCAGGATTTTGGATTCAAACCAATCCAGGTACTGCAGGAGTTTTGCCGTTCACACCCAACATCAGTAGCCGAGACGTTGTTGGTGTGGCCAACAATGGAGAAGATCTTGGCGTAATTACTTTCAATGTGCCACAAAAAACAGCACAACAATTTTACGATGATCTTGCAGATGTGGGCCCAGTTGATTTGTTGACAACATTGGATTTTGACCAAATCAATAATCAACCGTTGGATGAGTTTATTGCAACTTACAATGGCATTGATGGCATCACCTACCTTGACGCCCGCACCTTGGTGTTTACCAACCCCATAGTTGATGCCGAAAGCGGCGGATGGTTGCAAACAACGTTTTATGACCCATTGTTTCAATTGGGCTTTGCCCAACCCACAGGCAATCGTCGGCTCCCCATCAACATTGTTGACATAACAACCGATTTATCTGGTATAACAACATTGGACTTTGCGTCTGAACTGTATCCACCATTGGTTGGCGATCTAGTGCGTATCACTGGGGTAACTCCCAGTTTGTACAACGGTGATTTTGTAGTTACTGCATCAAGCGGCACGTCGATCAGTGTAATCAACACTCAAGCAACTCCAGTCACCAATTGGCCACTGCCCGGCGGAACCATCACTGTGTACGGAAATTACAATTCTGTGTCAGTGACATCTGTCACAGGCACTGGCACTGGGGCCTTGCTCAATGTAAATTTATTTGCAGGCAGCAACACTTACAATACCAAAACTGAAATACAAGTGGTGTCTCCGGGCACAGGATACACAGTTGGAGATATTTTAAAAATTACCGGAAATCAATTGGGTGGGGCAACACCAGCCAACGATCTCACATTGGTTGTGGCATCAATCACAGACAATGGCTCAGTTGGTAGTTTTGACACCACAACATTTGATCAAGCTATAACCATTCCCTTCGAAGATCGTTACCAAGTTTGGCAAATTAACATTGTGGATCGCAACGGCACAGATTATATCAGTCTGGCAAAAATTAGCAATGTCAATACCAATGAAAAATTCACAGTCCGCTATGGTAGAACATACAGCAGTACCAGCTGGTACAAACTTGCCACAGGATATTTCAAACAAATTCCATTGCTGACAGCGGCACTGGACGAGTTGTATTATCAAGACGGCACAGATCCAGAAATATTTGGCCGCATTAGATTGTTAGAACAATCTGAATCCAACACAATTTTCATTGATCAAGTTTTAGGACAGTCTGATTATACATCTCCCAATGGCGTGGTGTTCACCAACGGATTAAAAGTCAAATTTATCGGCGACATTTATCCTGCCAGTTACGGGTCAGGCACATTGGCAGTCACTTGTACAGACACCGTGGGCGGGTCTAACTATATCACTTGCGAAACCACGGTGGGGTTGTATGAAGGCGAAGAAATTATATTCAGTGCCAGCACCTTTGGCATTGTTGCCGGCCAAACTTATTACATCAAATCAATTTCTGCCAATGGCGTGCAATTTTCAATATCCTCAGTAAGAGATGGAGCGGCTGTGGTATTGACCACAGGTGTTTACCAGGTGGCTGCCACAGCATTTAGTTTGAATGAATATTATGTTGCAGGGGTGGGCACTGCCATTGAGCTGTTGCCAGTTAAAAATTTCGTCACACCAGAAAGCTATGTAGAAGATGCCAACGACAGCACTATTGCAACTGAACCCAATCAACTGGATTACCTCACTATTGATCGAGCAAGTCAAGACTTGAATCCTTGGACTCGTAGCAATCGTTGGTTCCACATCGATGTACTTCAAGCCACTGCCAGTTACAACAACACCGTGGCTGACCTTGACAACAACTATAGAGCCAAACGTCCTATCATCAGTTTCAGACCTGGTGTCAGACTGTACAACATGGGCACTGAAGGCAAGCAACCAGTGGACATGATTGATTTTGCTGAAACTGATGCACTCAGCAATATCGAAGGCAGTACTGGATACAGCACAGATGGCTACACACTGGTTGATGGCAGCAGAATTATTTTTGCAGCAGATCAAGATCCCAATGTACGCAACAACATTTACGTAGTGCAATTTATCACACCAGACACCGTGCCACCCCTGATTGCACAACCAATAATTCATTTGGTGTTGGCCAGCGATGGCGAAGTGCTGTTGGACCAATCCACAGTGTGTTTGTACGGCAACACCAATCCAGGCAAAACATTTTGGTATGATGGTGTTGAATGGACATTGGCACAACAAAAGACTGCCATCCAACAAGCACCACTGTTCAACGTTTATGATTTGAACAGCATCAGCTTTGGCGACAGAGCCACATATCCATCTAGCACATTTGTGGGCAGCAAGTTGTTCAGTTATGCAGTGGGTGACACCACTATACTAGATCCTGTATTGCAATTCCCATTGCAATATTTAAATATCAACAACGTTGGTGATATTGTGTTTGAAAACAACTTGTACAAAGATACATTTTTGTATGTTGAAGACAATGTTTCAATTACTACAGATATCAGTTCAGGTGCCGCAAGAGAGTACGCGGATAGAACAATTTATAAAAAATTAATTGGATGGCAAACAGCCGCGGCCACCAGCCAGCAGTATCAACAATTTAAATTTACTTACACTGGGCAGACATTAAAATTAGATGTTGCTGTGGGCACTGCCACAGTGATGCCACCTTTGAAAATTTATGTGGGTTCTAATTTTATAAAGCCAGAAAAATACACTTATACGCTGGGAACCAACAGTACAACTATTACGCTGGTAGACACATATCTACCAACTGATGTAATTGAAGTACTGGCACTGAGTGATCAAACCAGTGCCACAGCATTTTATCAGGTACCAATTAATTTAGAAAACAATCCGTTGAACGGCAACAGCCCAAGTTTTACCTTGGGTACCATTCGCACACAGTATGAAAGCATCTGTGAAAATTTATCAACTCTGGTTGGACCAATAACCGGTGCCAACAACACCAGAGACCTGGGCAATATAGTTCCTTATGGATTAACTATTTTACAACAAAGTTCTCCACTGACCTTGGCTGGATATTTCCTGCGCAGCGAGAAGTTCAATATATTTGCCAGCTTGCAGTACAACAGCAACGAATATTTGAAATTCAAAGGACAGATGTTGAATGCTGTCACACAGCAAACCATACAAGAATCAGATACCACCAGCGAAGTGCTTGACACTGTGATAGCGGACATCACCCTGGGCCGGGTGGAAGCACAGCCGTTCTATTGGAGTGACATGCTGCCGGCCGGCCAGGTGTATCAGGCTACCACATACACCGTGTCAAATACCACAACAGACACATTTGATACCATTCAAGTTTACAACTACACATCGGCTAACTATCTTGGAATGAATGTGTATTTGAACAATGTTATTCTCACAAGAGATCTTGATTATGTTGTGGCCACAGATGGTCCACGCATTACAATTTTAACTGATCTTGTGCTGGGAGATGTGTTGTTGTTGCAAGAATATTCTGCAACGTACGGCACATTTGTACCAAACACACCAACCAAAATGGGCTTGTATCCGGCGTTTCGTCCTGAAATTGTGTCGCAAAAAACCACCAATGGCACACAGACAGTGATTGTTGGGCATGATGGCAGCATCACAAAAACATTTGGTGACATACGTGATCAAGTGTTGTTGGAATTTGAAACAAGAATATTCAACAATTTAAAATTGGACGGAAATCCTGTCCCTATCGAATTAGCTGATGTCATACCTGGGCAATTTAGAACCACTGGTTACAGCATAGATGACATCAACAACATCCTGGCAACAGACTTTTTGAGTTACGTGGCCTGGAACAAACTGGATTACAAAACACAAAACTATCAGGTCAACAACGAATTTTCTTGGAACTACAGTGGCAGTCAAAGTCGACTTGACAATGATCTATTGCCCGGAGCCTGGCGAGGTATCTATCGCTACTACTATGACACACAACAACCACAACTGACTCCTTGGGAGATGTTGGGCTTGAGTATTAAACCACTTTGGTGGGATACCTTGTATGGTGAGGGACCTTACACACAAGACAACTTGGTGTTGTGGGATGACATAGCGGCAGGGTACATTGCTGATCCCATTGATCCAAGATTTGTACCACAGTATGCTCGTCCAGCATCGTACACATCAACTGATCCCACTGATCCAACATATTCTGGACCGCGCGAAGGTGCCTGGGCTATAAGTTCGTACGGACAAGGGCCATATCCTCAGTTGCAACCAGTGGTGCCCACGGCTGACGAAGGTGCATTGCTGAGTCCGTTTGATGCTGTGGTAGGAACCTACAATGATCAAACATTCCGTAAGAGTTGGAGCATCGGCGACGGCGGCCCAGTAGAAGCATCGTGGTGGAACAGCAGTGCGTATCCGTTTGCAGCCATGCGATTGTTGGCACTGACTCGCCCAGCTAAGTTCTTTGCGCTGTTTGCTGATCGTGACTTGTACAAGTACAACACTGATTTTGATCAATATCTCTACAACAATCGTTACAGATTAAATGCTCGAGACATTGAAGTCTACGGCAATGGAGTCAGCAAGGCCAGTTATATCAACTGGATAGTGGACTACAATCGTCAAAGCGGAGTAGACAGCACTGTGGAGCTCACTGCGGATCTTGATTTCCTTGATGTGAGATTGTGTTACAGAATGGCCAGTTTCAGTGACAAACAGTACATTAAAATTTACACAGAAAAATCCAGTCCTAACTCTGTAAATACCACGCTGTTGATTCCTGACGAAAGTTACGATCTTGTGCTGTATAAAAATCAGCCATTTGATCGTGCCAGTTATTCTGCTGTGGTAATACAAAAAGTTGTGGGCGGGTACGCTGTGTTTGGCTACAGCACCACACAACCATTCTTTAACGTAGAACAAAGCCAGTTTACAGGACAATTACAAACCTACAACGTGGCTGGCATCACAGTTCAAGTTCCTACTTTTTACACTGGCACTGTTACACAAGTTCCTTATGGATATATCTTTGCAGACGAAACCGCGGTCAGTACTTTCTTGCTAGGATACGGGCAGTATCTAGAAAAACAAGGTTTGATTTTTGACGACGTGACCAACAACTACATTCTAAGTTGGAATCAAATGGTCACCGAATTCTTGTATTGGAGCCAACAAGGTTGGGACGACAATGCCTTGATCAATCTCAACCCACTGGCATTTAGATTACAGGTAACTCGTCCACAAGCAGTGGTTGACAGCGTGGTGGCACAAACCAGTGAAAATATTATTTTAGATCAAAATCGTCAAGAATTGGCCACTCGCAATCTTGTGATCACACGCATTGACAATACTTTTACAGTAGAACCTGCCACAGATCAAACACTGAGTCAAATTGATTTGAAATACACCTCTTACGAACACATGATAGTGTTGAACAACGCCAGTGTGTTTGGTGACTTGATCTATCAACCCATAACTGGCGCACGTCAAAGCAGATTGACACTAATTGCTGCCACCACCACTGAGTGGAATGGTTCAGTTGACGCCCAGGGATTTATTCTCAATCAAGACAATGTGCAAGATTGGTCTCCATATCAAACTTATACCAAAGGTCAAATTGTAAAATACAAAGGCGCTTATTGGTCAGCGGCCTACATTGTACAACCCACAGAAATATTCAATGCCAACGACTGGTTGGCCAGTGATTACACACAAATTGAACTGGGACTGTTGCCCAATCTGGCCAACAAAGCCAATCAACTGCAAAACAGTTACAACATCAACACAGCCAATTTGGAAAGCGACAACGATTTGTTGAGCTACGGCCTGATTGGCTTCCGTCCACGTCAGTATATGGCATCATTGAACCTTGACGATGTCACACAACTCAATGTATACAGACAGTTCTTGGGATCAAAAGGTACCATACTCAGTGCTGAATTATTCTCTCAAGCCAATCTTGGCAAGGAATCAGCAGACTACAACATCTATGAAAACTGGGCGGTGCAACGTGCAGTATATGGTGCTAACGCCAACCGCAGTTTCTTCCAGTTACGATTGAATCGTGCATTGCTGGATTCCAACCCCAGTCTTGTGCAAGTGGTCTTCCCACAACAGGTCAGCGAGGCAGATCAGGCCATATTGGTGTCAGACATCTGGAGAGAAAGTTACAATATAACATCTCCTGAAATATTGCCAGTTACTACTGCTTTGCCCACAGATTCTGCGTTGCCCACAGCAGGGTACGTGAATTTAGATGATGTTGATATCACCGTATTTGATATCAATGATACTTTTAGTCTAGAAGCTAACCTTGACGCCATTGGTGTTGGTACCAATATCTGGGTGGCCAAAATTAATTCGTTTGATTGGGCCATTTATCGAGCACAGGCAGTGCCGGGTATTATTGCTCACGTGTGTGACAACTTGGATGGCACCAGTCTGGTAATATTCTCTGAACAACACGGACTTACGGTCCGTGACAAACTGATAATTAGATTCTTTGACGCTGAAGTAAACGGAGTTTACACTGTGTTGACACGACCTAGTCTTGACAAGGTTACCATTGCATTCAGCTTTACTGGTGACCGAACAGTGGTCAACGGAGTCGGCATTGGATTTACGTTGGAAACACAACGTGTGTCACAGGCCAGTGACGTGTTGAATTTGCCTTATGCCAACACCATTCAACCAGGTGCCAAAGTTTGGGTAGACAACAATGGCGCTGACCTGTGGACAGTGTTGCAAAAACAAGAAGTATTCTCCGGCATTTCTGAACTGGCACCTGTAGAAGTAGACGAAGGCGAACAATACGGCAGCGCCATTGCACAGGCACAAAACCGTACTGCTGCCTTGGTTGGCAGCCCAAGATATCGTTTCCCAGCAGGCGCCACTCAATGGAGCATTGCAAACACCTACGCAACCAATGACATTGTGTTTGTGCTGGATCCTGTACAAACTGAATTTTTCCAGGCTGTGCAATCAGTGCCCGCCAGTCCTCCAGTGCCAATTACCAATACCGCATATTGGACTCCGTATTCATTGAGCAGTTTGCCGCGTCAGGGTGGCGTGTATGTATATGTGAAGAGTGACAGCAATGTGTACTCACCAATTTCAGCTCTGGCACCATTGGATGCTGTGTTGACCTTGGACCGAGTTGATGTCAGCGGCGGTGCATTCAACGGACAAACTGCTGCTCGCGGCTACGGCACCAGTGTGGACTTTGGCAATCAGACCTGGGCAGCCGCTGGCGCACCAAATAGCTTGGGATCCACTGGTCTAGTGGACAATGGTTATGCCACAGTGATCTTTCGTGATCCACAGTTGGGAAGACCTGGACTAATTCCCTACGGTCAATGGCAGTTGTTGACCAGCCCGGTCTCTCGCACTGCCGCAGAAGAATTTGGGTACAGCGTGTCAGTCAGCCTGGATGAACGTTGGATGTACATTGGTGCACCTGGAGTGAACTCTGTGTATGCTTATGGTCGAGTGGACTGGGAAAGACAAAGAGTGCAGGCACTGGGTGATGGCGTTACTACCACATACGCCATTGGTAACATTATTCAAATTGATGCCAACACTCAATTGACTGTGAGTGTGGCCGGTGAAGAACAGTTCCTTGGCACAGATTACACAGTGATTGGCTCGTTGACCGCAGTTCAATTTACCACAGCACCTGCGGATGGTGATGCTGTTGAAATTTTAAGAACCAGTCGCAAGTTACTGGATTATCAAACATATTTCAATGTGGCAACAACTTGTGCCACAGGTTCAGGTGCAACATTTGATGTCACTCGTGTTAGAGGAACTGTCACAGTGTATCTTAGCGGCGGTGGCTCAGGATATGTTGATGGCACACCCAGTGCAAACAGCATCACTATTCCTGCTGCAAATTTTGGCGGCGGCACTAGTCCTGCAAATGACATCACTGTCACCGTGACAGTATCAGGGGGAGTGGTCACAGGTATTTCTGGCACACCAACATACACACCACCCGCATTGGCCACAGTGTTTTCGTTGAATGAATATTTGTACACTGCCAACAACATCAACAGTTTCTCAATACTGGTCAATGATGTATTACAACGTCCCAATATTGATTACACATTTAGTACCGTCACACAAGATTTGACATTTGTCAACAGTCCAGCAACTGGCTCGGCTATTCTTGTGAGAGCTGAAGGGTATTTTGCATATTCAGGTACCATCACCAATCCAGCCAGCACGGCCGGCAATAGATTTGGACACAGTGTCAGCACCAGCACTGATGGACGTCAGGTATTGATCAGTGCTCCGTATACCACAGTTGACACCAATGCCGAAGCAGGCACAGTGTATGTGTACGATCGTGATGTGCAACGATTCATATACGGAACAGATGGGTCAACTGTGACATTCACTGTGTTGGGCACAGTGTCGGCACCGGTGAGTGTACTGGTCAATAATATGTTTTTCACCAACGAATTGGATGCAGCACCTGGTGCAACCAACACATTCTCTGTGAGCGGCAATACTGTTACTATCAACGGTGATTTGTACATTGGTGACATAATTGAAATTGAAACCAATGCGTTCAACTTGGTACAAACAATAAATCAAAACACAGTCGAAGAGTTTTCAAATTATGGATATGCCACTGACCTGTGCCAGTATAATTGCAGCCTGTATGTGGGTGCGCCCAACAGCAGTGTGCAAAATTTCAAAGGTGGTGTGGTAGAACGCCAAATAAATCAAAGTCGTGCATTTGGTATTATCACTGCTCTCAATGCCAATCCTACCTTGACCAGCGGCAATACCATACGTGTGAACAATCAAGATGTTGTTGTGCCATCTGCATGGAACAGCGCATCAACTTATTCCACAAATACCATTGTTTACAATTACAGTTCTGCCACAACAGTGACAACAATTTATGTGAGTTTGCAAAACGTGTCACTTGGCATTGCATTGACCAACACATCTTATTGGAACACTGCCACAACTACCATGGTCACCGCCAGTGGCCAAATACGTGCGCTGGCAGCACAAATCAATACGGATGTGCCCAATGTTAATGCCACAGTTGACGCCACTGGAAAGTTGACCTTGGCAGTTAAAAATTCAGCGGCAGCACCGGTGGGAAACAAACTGCAAGTGGCACCAGGATCAGTCGGAACTGCATTTGATGATATTGGTTTTGACACATTTGTGTTTACACAAACCATTCAGAGTCCGTATCCTGTGGACTTTGCTGGCTTTGGCACCAGCTTGAACATTGATGACACAGCCGTGAACCTGGTGGTGGGTTCACCACGAGGCACGTTGTACCTAATCACAGTGTTTGATGTTACTATCAACACTGATGGCAACACAGTAGAAACTGACTTTGATGAAGGTGCTACTGATTTCTTTGATCAAACCATACAAAGTGGTGCAGTATACACTTACGATTTGTTGTCAAGTTCAAATTCTTCTGTGGCCAATCCTGACAAATTTGTGTTCGGCCAACAAATCAGCAGTCCAGCCATAGCATCATATGATCGATATGGAACTGCTGTGAACTACAATGATGGTGTGCTGTTCACCGGAGCACCAGGCAACGAATTTGGAGACAGTACACTCAGCGGCAACTATGGCAGAGTATTTGTCAGTGTCAATCCCGACAGAGTACCTGCATGGACTGCACTGAGAGTTCAACAACCTGTGGTTGATATTAGACTGTTGAATTCAGTGTACAGTTATGATCGTATCACTTCTGCGGTGACACAATATTATGATTTCTTCAATCCATTGCAAGGCAAGATACTAGGAGCTGCACGTCAGAACTTAGACTACATTGGTGCAATTGATCCAGCCAGCTACAATGTGGGTCCTGTAAATATTCGCGGCACAACTTGGGGTGCAGGCTATGTGGGCCAAACCTGGTGGAATACCAGCACAGTGAGATTTATTGATCCCAGCCAAGATGACATTGTGTATGCAAGTCGTCGTTGGGGACAAGTGTTCCCAGGCAGCACAGTAGATGTGTATCAATGGGTTGTCAGTCCAACTCCACCTTCGGCTTATGTTGGTGAAGGCATACCATATGACACAGCCAGCTATGTAATAAACACTGTGTTAAGTCAAGTTGGCATCTTCAACACTGAATATTATTTCTGGGTGCGCGGAATAACCGCAACAGCCACACAGAAAGGCAAAACATTGCCTGTCAGCACTGTGGCCAATTACATTGAAAATCCCAGAGCAAGTGGTATAACTTATATTGCGCCAATCAATGCCAGTACCATTGCACTGTACAATGCGGCTGATTACATAGAAGCTGAAGACACTGTGATTAGCATTGAATTTGACAAAGAATTCAACAATGATAACGTTCACGTTGAGTACGAATTAATTGCACAAGACAAAGCAGACGGCTGGCTTAGCAACAATTTATATCGCAAACTGCAAGACAGCTTTTGTGGTGTAGACACTGCTGGTAATCTTGTGCCAGACGTTAATCTTGGCCCAGCCGAGCGATATGGAGTGCAATTCCGTCCAAGACAAAGCATGTTTGTGGACAGATTTGCTGCATTGAAAAATTATCTGGTTCGTGCCAACACTGTTTTGGCTCAATTTACTATATCAGAAAACCGTACATTTGTGCTGTTGAACAGTCGCGAACCTGAACCCAGTGCCACAACAACTATTGGTGGTATTACAACTGTTAACTGGAACAAACGTGTGGCCAATTTGGAAATACTAGGGTTCCAACAAATTGATACAGTACCATTGGGTTACAAATATTTGGTGGCAACAGACTCTAGAAATCGTGGACTGTGGACAATTTATCAAGTGATAGAAACCACTCAGGCCAGTGGCACTGTTAGAGAACTGCAACTAAATCGTGTGCAAAATTATGACACACGCCAGTACTGGAGTTATATCAACTGGTATCTACCTGGTTACAACAGTAGTGCCAAAATCATTGCTGAAGTTCCTAATTTTGCCGCATTGTCCACACTGAACGTGACAGTTGGTAGCAGTGTAAAAGTCACAGCCAATGGGCAAGGAAAATTTGAAATTTACCTACGCACTGTCACTGGTTGGGATCGCGTGGGCCTACAAGACGGTACCATAGAATTCTCAGCTG
>Ga0209107_10000427_pt1 | contig 24805 bp, 32 predicted proteins | sample LakErihyJuly2011_2_FD_187460 | JGI IMG/M metagenome (GOLD analysis project Ga0209107, IMG submission 187460) | Freshwater microbial communities from dead zone in Lake Erie, Canada - CCB hypolimnion July 2011 (SPAdes) (version 2) | ecosystem: Environmental > Aquatic > Freshwater > Lentic >...
AGCACAGTCCTGGCAATCATACGATCCCGACAGCGAAGAAATCTGGCGTGATCTTGTTGCCCGGTTAGATTAACTAAACCCATAAATAACACAAAGGTACTGGCTATCATGCAGAAAAAAACTCGCAGCATTCTGGAAGAATTAGACACGATCTATCAAGATCGATTTCAGGATCGCGATCGTCGCTATGTGGTAGAAAGTCGTGCCACAAATGTGATTGCCAGCGCCATTAGACTAATCGAACAGATTGAATCAGCGTATCCTGTTGATCAAGCCGAAAATTTAGTACGTAAATTGCTAAATGCAATTCGTGATCGAGATCCAAAAAAATTCACAAGAACAGTCAGGAGAAGTGATGCAGATTAAACACATACTCAAAGAACAAACGCCTGTGGCACCACCTGCACAGCCCGGTGCACCTGCTGCACCTGCTGCACCTGCAGTAAAAAATGTTCAACAAGCAGCTGGACAGGTCAAAGGCCAACAAACCCAGGGCATGTTGAATGTACAGGCACTGAAACAACTGTTGCCGGGCGTAGATGGTGCCAAGTTGACACAGGCCATGCTGGCTGTCAAGTCAGGTGCCATGACTGCAGCACACTATCAGATACTGGGTATTGCATTTCAAGAATTGGTGCAGGCCGATCCTGCTACCACTGTCAAAGTAATGAACTTGTTGAAGCGAGTACAACAGGAACCAGTCTCAGAATCCAAAACAAAAGGCTCAAGATAAATCATGCAGATTTTTGAATTAGCTCAAAAACAGCAGAGTACTCTGTTGATTGAAAGTGTATGCTGCAATCTCACTAGAGATCAACGCCGCATAGTAGAAGGCATTGTCAGCGAACTACGCCCTTTGTTTGAAACAACTCTCACTGCTGATCAAATACAACAGATTTTTGGCTTGGCACAAAAAAAACAAGCAGCTCAAGGCGGTGTTGGTCGCACCACAATCGGTCGTGCTGTGGACGCAACCAAGGCAGTGGGCAGCGCAGTAGGTGCTGCCGCTGGCACAGTCAACAAGGCCATTGACGGATTGGGTCGTTATCTACAGACAACTGCACCTGTACAATATTTTGATCAAAAATTTGAAAAGTTAAAGACCGATGTCACTGCAAAATTGGGTGCGGATAGTGCTGTGATCAAGACCATCAATCAGTTGGGGCAATATGCCCGAGCCAATCCTGGCAAGACAGCATTTGTGATCGGAACATTGACAGCAGTGGCTGCCTTGACCACAGGCCCGGGCGGTGGTGCTGTTGCAGGACAAGTGTTGCGCGGCGCAGTAGAATTGCTCAAAGGTGAAAAACTGTCAACTGCTGTGGGCAAGGGTCTCAAGACAGCAGCATTTGGTTATCTCACAGGTTCAGTGCTGGATAGCATCGGCGAGTGGTTCCGTACCTGGACCTTGAACATGGTGCAGTACGCACCTGAAATTAGACAAGCCAAATTTGGATGGAGTCAAACAATTTCGTGGCAAGTTCCCGGTTATAGCGAAACTCGAACCCAAATTCAAAGCATCGACGCTTACTTTAGAAATGCTGATGCAGACCAGCTATCACAATTGGTCAAAACATTCAACAGTACCAACGATGCCAGTGTTAAAGATCAGGCATTCAATGCATTTAGAAAAATCTTTGCAAAGGCTCGAGAGGAAGGGTATTTTGAAGGCGCTCTTGCTGACGACAATGCTGCACGACTGTTGGCCATAGCCAACGACAAAGCTTATCAGAACACAGTCAAACTGACCAAAGGCATAGCAGCAGCCGCACAAGGCGCTGTACAAGCTGCTGCAGGTGCAACTAAAACTGCTACTGCTACTGCTGCTGATCCTGCTGCTGCTCCGGCACCGACAGCACCAACAGCAGCACCTGCCGCAGGCACCGCAACAAATGAAGTTCGTGAACGTTATACCAGATTGACCAATAAAGAAATACGTGAAATATTTGCTATTGCAGGCGGACAGATCACAGAAGGCCCTGTCTTAGACAAACTCAAATCTTTTGGAACCAAACTGACAACAAAGCAGATAGACACAGCAGCACTACTAAATCATTGGAAATTTGCCAAGAGTCCAACCGACAGTGGCCTTATCGCTAAGATATTACGTAGCAATAATGTATCAGACAATGTCATAAAGGATATTTTTGATGAGATGAATATTGAAATTGATACTCCTGCCAGCGGTGGATCTAAAACTGCTCCTGCTGCTGCTACTCCTGCTGCTGCAGGCACTCCTGCTGCCGCTCCTGCTGCTGCAGGCACTCCTGTAGCTGCTGCTACCACATATAATTTTGCCAAGGCAGCAGCAGACAAACTGGCCAAGGGTCAGGCAGACCAACAGGCCGCACTACAACAGGTAAAAGCTAATACCGCGGCTAATACAGTAAAATCTGCTGCAGATGGAAAAATCAAAGCAGACGCAGATGCTGCCAAAGCCAAACCGGGATTTCAACAAACTACTGCCGATAAGTTGGCTATAAAAACTGCTGCTGCACGAGGCATTAGAGAAAACAAACAAATTCTCAAAATTTATGAAACGATGACTACGACACAACGTAGACAGTTGATCAAAAATTTTAAAAGAATTGACAATAATCACAGCAAAATTTTCTAAAAATATAGCGGAGATAGCTAACAACATGAATTTGAATTTGAATGAAGGCGGTAATGTATTCAAAGACACTGCTGGACAACCGTTGACCCAGCGTATTGCACAAGCAGATGTCATGCCCACAGCACAGTGGCTAGAGAAGATCACTGGCCTGGACCTCACAAAAGACAAAGATAAACGCGATGGCAAACCCGTCAAATGGCTAGGGTCCACTGGACGCAAGGCAGATTCTGGTGATTTGGACATGAGTGTTGATGCCGGTGAAATGAATAAAGATCAGTTGGTAGCTGTATTGACCAAATGGTGCAATAGCAAAGGTGTAGACCCTGCACGTTATATCAAGAAAACAGGTTCGGCAGTACACTTCTTTACTGCCATCGGCGGCAATCCTAAAAACGGCTTTGTACAAACAGACTTCATGTTCAGCAACAAGCCACGCTGGACACAGTTTGTATTAAGCAGTGATCCACGCAGTCAGTACAAAGGTGCCTTGCGCAACATCATGATGAACAGCATGGCCAAGGCCCTGGGCTACAAGTTAAATCAAAATGATGGTATTATGGATCGTGCCACGAATGAACTGATCACCGACGATCCTTCCATGGTGGCACAAATGCTGCTGAGTCCCAACTCTACCATTGCTGATCTCTACAGCGTGGAATCTATCTTAAAAGCCCTAGAAGCTGATCCCAAACGTGCTGCAAAAATTGCTGACTTCAAGGCACACATGGAACGCGAAGGTATAAAATTTGACGAAGGCATCTACGAGAACACAGCACTATACACAGAATACAACGAAGTCAGCATGATGGCTCGTTTACGTGATCGCATTGTGAATCAGGGCATGCAGGTCATTGTGGAAGGAGTGCGCATTGAACACCCCGAAGACATGATCTTTGATCAACGACCCAGTGCCGGCCTCAAGCAAGCACTTGACGGTATTGTGACTGCTGCTCGCAATCCCAGCGAAACCACAGTGAAATGGGATGGAAAACCTGCCATCATATTTGGCCGCAAACCTTCGGGTGAGTTTGTGTTGACAGACAAGTCAGGATTTGGTGCCAAGGGCTATGACGGCCTGGCCACCAGCACAGATCAAATAGCCCGGATTATGGCACAGCGCGGTGGAGAACGTGGTGAACTGATTGCCTTATATCAACGCTTGTTTCCCTTGCTGCGTCGCGCAGTACCTGAAGATTTCCGTGGCTATATTCAAGGCGATCTGTTGTATAGCCAAACCCCAGAGTTAAAAGGCAACAACTATGTGTTCACACCCAACACTGTGACATACACAGTTCCAGCCAACACAGACCTGGGTCAGAAGATTGGTCAAAGCACAGCAGCAGTGGCCATTCATACTTCTTTGGCAGCGCCAGGAGCAGCTGCCACACCCATACGTGCTGCTGCCCTGGCAGACAGTCCAGGTCTGCTGATACTGGATCCCAGTCTAAAAAATCCCAAACAGATCAAGCTCGACGCTGCCACTGTCAAGGATGCTACTCAATTGCTCACAAAATACGGTGCAGCCATGGATCAATTGTTTGATCCTGCTGAACTTAGAGCACGCAAGATCAGTGATTTTCCGGCCTTGGTCAAGACCTACATCAACAGTCGTGTGCGTACTGGCAGCTATGATAATTTGATGAGTGGTTTTGGTGACTGGGTCAGACAAAAGTCCCCAGCCAAGGCACCACGCATATTTGAATGGGCCACTGAAAACAAACAGGCAGTGGCAGCCCTGTTCCAAGCGTTCTTGGAAATTTCTAGTCTTAAAAATCAAGTGGTACGTCAACTAGATGCTCAGGCACAAGATGTGCAGGCCAGCATCAACAACGAGCCTGGACATGAAGGTTATGTGGGACAAAACATGAAGTTTGTGGATCGTTTTAGATTCAGCAAGGCAAACTTTGCCTTAAACAACCCGGATTGAACAGGTACCAACCGATTTCTGCCTTTTGGTATAAATAAGTGCAGGGACGAAACATTCCCACTTAACCAAGGAGAATTAAAATGGCAGTATTCAATCCAGCAAACGGTGATGCACAACCGGTATTTGCCTTAGACTTAGCAAACGGCCCACAACAGGGCCAAATCTCTTCAGCTGCACTAGTGCAGATGGCCGGTCCAAAACTGGACTTTTTCAACGTTGTTGTCCAGAACGGTTCACAACAGAACATTGACTTGCAAAACCAGTTGGGTAACGTAACATCAGGTGTTTTTACACCAGGCGTTGTTGTTCAACTAAATCAAAGCATCCAAGAGACAGCCACCATTGCCATGTATCAGGTGGAAGCCTCTTCGGCTGGTCAGATCAGCTATGCTGTTTATCCAAGTGGCGCTTACACAGCAGCTACTCTACAAGCTCAACTGCGTGCCTTGGGTAACATTCAGATCACAGCCAGCGATGGTACAGTGACAGGTGTTAACGTTACAGGTACAGACGTTGTAAACGTAGGTTTCAAACTAGCTGCAAGTTAATTTCGAGTCAGTCAAGTATAGACTCTGAGCCCCGGATTTATTTCGGGGCTTTGTTTTGACCATTAAATACCTATACTATGCAACCACTCAACCCAATTCCATTATGGCCTATCTTGATGTACGATTTTCAGTGGGACAACCACGATCAACATCGAGATGAGCTTGCTCAGGTATGTTACGAGCTTGAAGCCAAGAAACATGTCAGCAATGTAGCACCAGATGCCAAACGTGGCCTGTATGAGAGCGGCTTTGACTTTGTGTCTACAGATTCGTCTGCTGTTCTTGCATTCAGTCACTGGGCCAAACAGTGTATGTTTCGTGCTGCTGCTAATGCCAACAAGGCCTATTGGCCCCCAGGTATGAATGTCACAGTAGAGATACACGAATCCTGGTGTCACATCACACGTGATGGTGGCTATCATGACATGCATGCCCATCCTGGTAGTTCTTGGTCTGCTATCTATTATGTAGACACCGGAGACATGGGTGCTGCTGAAGATAAAAATGGTGTCAACAGATTTTACAACCCCAATAATTGTGGGTATGCAGATGCAGGAATGGCCTGGGTCAATCGCAACACCAGTATTGACTTCAGAGCAGAACCTGGTATGATGGTGGTTTTCCCCAGTTGGCTACAACATTCTGCTGTGGTTTACCGCGGTACACAGGATCGTATTGTGATTGCACTAAATTGCAGAATCACCAGATCTGACCTGTCACAGGTATCATTGTCTATATGAGTCAACGCATACGATGCCAGACTCGATTTGATATTACCGAAACAGGTGTAAAGAATCGTAGTCACAAGGCCAATACGCAGTTCAAAGATGTCTCGGGTCGTGTAATTGGCACAGAGTCGGAATGGAACCGGGCCAGAAATCAACAGTGCAACTGGGAAACTGTGAATCAAATCATCTCCTTGCGAACCTTGCCAGAAAATATCACCCGGCCTGTACACAATGCGGACACTGGCATTTGGTCGTTTGAATTTGTAGTGGTTGATCCTGCCACTGTGGCCTGTGATGGTAATCCAGTGGGTTATCTGCAAAAAGACTGCGAAGATGTGCCCATGATCCAGGGCCTGGATGAAACAGGAGAAATTGCACCGGTCTTGGTGTCCTTGGGTGCAGATGCCAACATCTGGTTTGAGCTGTTAGCATAAATAAAACATCCTGGGACACACAGCATGGTTGACACAACCGATATTGAAAAAAAGAGTTTGGAAGCACATGTGGAATTGTGTGCCGAACGCTATCGTTATCTGGAAGAAAAGTTAGAATCACTTGAAGCCAGATCAATTGAAAATAACAAGATGATTTCTGACATACGGGGCATGATACAGACAGTGGTTGCCAATCGCAATGATCAGATCATCAAGTGGGGCCTGGGCATTATTGTTACACTGGGCGGAATAGTGGGCTGGCTCGTAACGCATTACGTACTTAAATGAAACAAAACACTGCCATACCACAGCTGGAAAAGCTGATGCAACAAGAATTTGACCAAATCAAAGATAATCTAATATTCAGTGCCGACGGTCTTTACCATGTGTTTGACAGCTACACAATAACTCCAAAAAACAAAGAAAGTTTTGAAGTGGCCAGACCACAGCGTGATGTCAAGACCTTTGGCAGTTTGCGTGTGGCACTGAGTTGGTGCATTGCCGACAAGTATAGACAGCTGGCACTGGCACACAGTCTACAGAATTTAGATCAAGAAAAACAACGTATCTACGCAGATATTGAGGTGCGTCAAGCTGTTTCAAAACGCATGCAGGATCCAGATCAAGCAGAATTTACCCAACTCAAGATCACCATGAAGAAAAACCACCTGTCCAGGGTGGAACAACAATTGACCAAATGTGTCAATTTGGCTAAATACTGGCAAATACAAGGATTCAATCGCGATGAAACTGCACGAATTAGACCAACACAATCAACAAGATAAAGCCCAACAGGTGCTGCAGGCCAGACTGGGTCACACAGTATCTTTTGCCAATCTGACCATGCGCGAATCTCGTCACATGCTGTTGCGTGTGCGTGGCCTGCTCAGCGAGCACAGATCCACTACAGCAGCACATTCAAGCGAACGTGATCCTGCTTATCTCAAACTGTTGATGTTGGAATCGGGTCTCAAAGGGCGTCTGAAAGAAGTGGCTCCTGTTGTACCTGGAGCAGCTGGTGCTGTTCCTGTGGATACAAAAGATCCCAAGGTACAAGCTGCAATGAAGAAAAGCCAGGCCGGCCAAACCTTGAATCCAGATGAACAAAAGCTGGTGGGCATGGTTGCTGCCACTGCCATGCAAAAAGAATCACAACAGTCTCGCCGCAGGTTGCGCGAAAGCGAAATCCAGCAGGCACAGGTTGTGTTGGCTGCCCAAGACATAGTTGATCAAGTACAAAAGATGTTGGAACAGATCAGTGCCATGCAGTTCAAAGACCTACCGGCTCTGACAGATTCAATCAAGAACGACATGGGTGTTGACCAAGCCACTGCTTATCAATCTGCTACTGCTGCTGCACTTACACAACTGCTACAATCAGTGCAACAAGGTAAAACAGCATTGGAAGGTGCACAAGGAACACTGACAGGTCAAGAACCTGTTGTGCCAGGTCAAGAACCTGCTGCAGACATGGGTGCAGATCTCAATGCTGAACCTGCTGCGGACATGGGAGCTGATTTAAATGCTGAACCTGCTGCGGACATGGGTGCTGATGAAGAAGAGCCAACACCTCTTGGTGCTCCTGAGGCTCTAGGCCGTGACCGTCGCAACGCAGGCGGTGTGATGGAAGGTACACATACACGTACCAATACATATCGTATTAACGGTCAAGATATGATTGAATATCTTGCCAATGAGACAGGTGCTCAAGTAGAAATGCGTGGTGATGATGTTGGTATCTTAACAGTTGATACTATTACATTTCCTAGGCTAGCAAAATTGGCTGCTGATTTAGCTCAACAAGGCAAAATCAAAGCAATTGCTGGTCCGGCAACCAGAGACATGACAGGCAGAGCAGTGCCTGTTGGTGGAAATTATATGTCTGGTCCTAGTCGCCGTGACATTGGTGAAGCAACCAAAAAGAAAGGCAGCAAGCCAGACTTCTTAGATGTAGATAAGGATGGCGACAAGAAGGAACCATTCAAGAAAGCTGTTGGTGACAAGAAAGCAGCTCCCAAGAAAGGCGTAAATCCTTTTGCCAAAAAGAAATAATGAAACTGATTGAATTTGAAGTAAATTCAGCAAACACACAGAAACTGGCTGCACTTAGCCAGTTTTTGTTGTCACGTGCCCAAGACACAGATGCTGAAAAAAAAATATCGATCGCAGCATTTGTTGATTTGGCCAAAAATATAGGAGTCAGTTTGAATGACGCACAATTACGTAATCTTGTGCAACAGGCTCCTTTGAAAGAATTGATTGCTGATGTCACTGACACAGAAGTCATATTCAAAGGTGCGGTTGAAGGTGCACCCAACATGACAGTGGATCAGGCTCGCGAAACTGTCAATACCATGGCCCAGCGAGCATTAAACAAAAAAGGACTCTGACATGTTAGAAACAATTTTCTGGTTACTGGTAGGTGCATTTATTGGTTGGAATTTCCCACAACCCGATTATGCAAAATCAATTCAAGCTAAAATACTAGGCCTGTTTAAGAAATCGTGAATGTTGTTTATATTCACGGGGCTTCGGCCTCCGGGGATAGTTTCAACTACATTCGTCACCATTTAAATCATCCTGTTGAAACTGTTATAGAGTACAACAGCACTAATGGATTTAAACATAATCTAAACAGAATGCGAGAAACTATTTCGCAATCTCGCGGCTCAATTTTTTTTGTAGCTCATAGTCTGGGTGGAATTTATGCACTGCATTTGGCCCAAGACTTTTTCGATCGAACAGCAGGGGCAGTCACACTCGCTACACCCTACGGTGGATGCCGCGAAGCAGTATTGGCTCAATTCTTTTTACCATTTAATCAACTCATGCGCGACATCAGTCCCGGCAGTGAACCCATGGCCAGTGTACCCAAGATGCGTGTGCCACGAAATTGGACCAATGTGGTAACCACTTGTGGCAGCAATCCATTTATAACAGCCCCAAACGACGGAGTAGTAACTGTGGAAAGTATGAAACATTTACCAGACCAGATGGAATTGGTCTTGTTGGAATCTACTCACTACGAAGTGGTTTTATCACCAGAAACAGTAAATATTATTACCGACAGAATTTGACAACACAATTGATTGATGTTATACTATAGATGTATTAGCAGTGCATTATATGGAGTCAGACACATGTTAATATGCAGTTGCAACAAAGATGGTTTAATTTATCTCTCAAGAGAATATTATGAAGAAAATTATTTTAACAATCGCCCTACTCGCATTTACTACGACCACAGCCCTGGCTGGTGGTTACGGCCATGGGCCTCGCGGCGGCTATAACGGTGGCTGGAACAATTGGGGAGCTGCTGTGTTGGGTGCAGTCATAGGTGGCGCACTGGTGTATGGGTCAACACCCTACTACTCATCACCACCTCCAGTGTATTATGCACCACCTCCGGTGTATTATGTACCACCTCCAGTTTATTACACACCACCACCGGTATATTATGCACCACCGGTTAATACAGCACCATACAGTCCGGCTCCTGTGTTATATTGGGACGCTAATTGTCAGTGTTATAGATAAAAGGAGTACAATATGGCATATTCAGATAAAGTATTAGATCACTATGAGAACCCACGCAATGTTGGATCATTTGACAAAGGTGACCCAGATGTAGCAACCGGTATGGTTGGGGCACCGGCTTGCGGTGACGTGATGAAGTTACAGATCAAAGTTATCGATGGCGTTATTACAGATGCTCGCTTCAAAACATACGGATGCGGAAGTGCAATTGCCAGTAGCTCATTAGTCACTGAGTGGGTCAAAGGGCGAACTCTTGACGAAGCAGCGACAATTAGAAATACTGAAATCGCTCAGGAACTCGCCCTCCCGCCGGTTAAAATACATTGCTCAATTCTTGCAGAAGATGCTATCAAAGCAGCAATAGCAGACTACAGAAACAAACACTGATGATGCATTCGAATTTTAATCTAGTGTTACCTGTGTACGGACAGAATCTAGAATAGATAATTCATCAAATTGATAACGGGAAATATGAAGAAAATTGCATTTGTTACAGGTATGACCGGACAAGATGGTCCATATCTTGCCAAACTACTTTTGGAAAAAGATTATAAGGTTTATGGACTGGTCAGACGTTACTCAAACCCAAATTTAGATAATATAAAATTTCTAGGCATTGAAAATGAAGTGGAGCTGATCACCGGAGACATTACAGATGATGGCTGTATGTACCACTTGGTTAAGAGCCTGAGGCCAAATGAATTTTATAACCTTGCTGCACAAAGTTTTGTTGGTGCCAGCTGGGATCTTAACAAAATAACCACTGAAGTTAATGCTGTGGGAGTTTTGAATATTCTAAATGCCATCAAGCAACACAATCCCAGTACCAAATATTATCAGGCCAGTACCTCAGAGATGTTCGGCAACAGCATTGAAATCTCTGGTGGCCAGCAAGACGAAACAACACCATTCTGGCCACGCAGCCCTTACGGTGTTGCCAAGCTGTATGCCTATTGGATGACTGTTAACTTTCGTGAAAGTTATAGTTTACATGCATCAAACGGTATTTTGTTCAATCATGAATCGCCAATTAGAGGTAAAGAATTTGTCACACGCAAGATCACCGACGGTGTTGCCCGTATTAAACTTGGTCTACAAGACAAAATTGTTTTGGGTAACCTAGATGCCAAACGTGATTGGGGCTTTGCTGGAGACTTTGTTGAAGCCATGTGGTTAATGCTACAACAACCAGAGCCTGGTGACTATGTTATTGCTACAGGTGTACAATACACTATTGGTGATCTGTTAGAACGTGCATTTAAATATGCCGGCATCGATGACTGGCAAAGCTATATTGAAACTAACCCAGCATTTGTGCGCCCTGCAGAATTACACAGCCTGTGCGGTAATCCTGCCAAGGCAGAATCAGTGTTGGGTTGGCAGCGCAAGACTGATTTTGACGGACTTGTTAAAATGATGGTCGAAGCTGATATTAAACGCTACAGCGGGAAATAATTATATGATTACCATAACTGAAACAGCAGCAAAGAAGATAGTCAGCAACATTGTGAAACGTGGCCGTGGCCAAGGTATTCGAGTGGGTGTAAAGACCACCGGCTGTTCTGGTCTTGCTTATGTACTTGAATATCTGGACGAAGCTCCGTGTACATGGGACTGGACCGAGTATGAGCGGGACGGTGCTCGAGTTTGGGTAAATGCCAAGGATCTGGCCTACATCGACGGACTTGAAATTGATTATAAAAGACAAGGTCTTAACGAAGGCTTTGATTTCGTCAACCCCAAAGAGGCAGCACGTTGCGGCTGCGGAGAAAGCTTTACAATCTAATGATAACACAACGATATAATTATGCTCCGCTCAGCCGGGAAACCGTCGACGGTAAAAGACATTACTGTTTGCCAAATGGCAAAAAAGTCCCCAGCGTCACAACAATTCTAGATAAAACCAAAAGCTCGGAAAGTCGAGAAGCTTTAGCTAATTGGAAAAAGCGTGTTGGCGAACAACAAGCCCAGCAGATCACCACAGAAGCTGCTAACCGTGGAACACGCATGCACACATATCTGGAACAGTATGTGTTGCAGGATGAAATGAAGCCGTTACCTGGTAATCCATTTGCACACCCTTCGTGGTTCATGGCAGCTGAAATTATCTTGCAAGGCCTACAACATGCCACAGAATTCTGGGGCACAGAAGTTCCTGTATATTACAGTGGGCTATATGCTGGCACCACAGACTTGGTGGGAGTCTGGAAAGACCGTCCTGCCATCATGGACTTCAAACAAAGCAACAAGGTCAAAAAACGCGAATATATTGCAGACTATTTCCTACAGCTGGCAGCTTACGCATTGGCACACGACGAAATGCACGGTACTGAAATCAACCAGGGCGTTATTTTAATGGCTGTACAGCCCAAACTCTTGGAAGATCAGACCTATACCAAACCACAGTACATGGAATTTGTGATAGAAGGCGACGAATTTAAGTACTGGAAAAACGAATGGATCAAACGTGTAGAGCTCTACTACCAGACAGCATAAATACCTGATCAAATAGGTATACGCTAATGGCCATTGTACAAATCTCCCGCATCACAAACCGAAAAGGTTTGATAGAAAACTTACCGCAATTGGCCGGTGCAGAACTGGGCTATGCAGTAGATACACGTCAATTGTTTATCGGTAACGGAACCTTGCAGGAAGGTGCACCTGTTATTGGCAACACAGAGATACTGACAGAGTTTTCGGATATTGCTGCACTCAGCAATTATGTGTACAAGGACATTGCAGTAGGGTATGCAGCACAGACAGGTCCCACTACCAGTGATCCTGTGGTGCGTACAGTTCAAGCCAAACTGGACGATTTTGCAGATGTCAGAGACTTTGGTGCTGTAGGCGATGGAGAAACAGATGACACAGCTGCCATCAATCGAGCCCTGTTTCAATTGTATTGTGTAGCTGCCAACACGCAGATTCGTCGCACCTTGTATTTTCCTGCAGGCACTTACAAAATTACAGAAACCATTATTATACCCACTTATGCCAAACTGGTAGGTGAAGGCGCCAATTGTGCCACGGTGTTTCTGGATACCAGCAGTGATATTTCTAGCCTCAGTGCCTACGTGGCCAGATACGGTGACAGCCTGCAACAGACTGGCGTAAACATCGGCAACAATGGTGCCACTGCTCCTGCCAACATTGAAATAAGTTCAATCACATTTGAAACAGCAGAAGCCACAGATGTATTCTTGGTAGAAGATGCCACACAATGCTATTTTGACAGCGTGAATTTTGTAGGTCCACTGACAGAGGTCGATATCACCAACAACACCAGCACAGACAACATAGCAGGTGTAAGATTTGCCAGCACAGCAGGTCTGGTGTGTAATCAGATCACATTTGACAAGTGTCGTTTTCAAGGACTCACATACGGTATTGAAACAGACCAGCAAGTTCAATCTGTCACTGTCAGCAACGGGGCGTTCGTAACCCTGTATCAGGGCATAGTGCTGGGCACAGGCACAGTGGTCAATGGTGGAGCAACTGGTTTCAGAGCACAGCAAAATCTGTTTGATGCAGTATATGCCGAAGGTATCATCTACGGAGATATCAATCTAAATGTTTCAGCCTACAATGCATTTTATGATGTAGGTAATCACTACTCTTCTGGTCCGCAGACCGCTGTCATACTGTTTGACAGTGACAACAATGTGTCCATCACAGACATGTTCAGCAGAGACGATGTGGATGCACTGACACAGGCCAGAATTACTGTGACAGGATCATCCGCAACAACAGGCACACAGATTCAACTGGGACACTATGCTAGAGAAAATGGTAGAAGTTTTGTGTTGGGCAACAATCAGACCAATCAGACCATATTCACAACAGATTCTTCCAATTTTAAGGCCTTTCAAATGACCTATACCATTGTACGCGATGTCAGTGTACGATTTGGAACCTTGACAGTGACCAAGGTCACTGCTGATGACAGTAGTCTGACCTTGGCCTACACAGATGATTTTACAGAAAATATCACAACTGGCATCACACTGGCTGTGACTCAGAGCACAAACTTGGCCTTGGTAAAATATTCCAGCACCAACAGCGGTATCATCGGAACTTTAACCTACTCACTTGCACATCTGGCATAAATGTGGCCACCAACCTACCAAGAAAGACTTGCTGATTGGGTTCGTCTTCGGCAAGCAGCAGCAGCACTTGAACAACCAGAACAGCTGATGTTGATTAACGATTGGTGGTTCAGAGCCCCAATCGTTAATCATTTAATACTGTGGGAGAATGCAAGAAGCTGGCCCACACCCTGGCACCTATTGAACAACAATGGCTATTGTGAACTTGCAAGAGCCCTGGGTATAGTGTATACTATAATGCTAGTGGAAAATTACACAGATTTAAAAATCATACAGACAACACAAGACAATTTAGTCCAGGTCGATCATGGGAAATATATATTGAATTGGGCACCGGGCGAGATGTTAAATACCCACTCAACACCAATCCCCACTGTTAAGAACATGATCGACAGTTCTGAATTAGAAAGTTTTTTACAATAAGCGACCAATGACAATTCAAGTACAAAAAAGAAACGGTAATCGTGAGCCTTTAAACATCGACAAATGGCAAGCACAAATTACCAAGGTCTGCAGTGGCACAGCAGATGTAAGTCAAAGCATGATAGAAATCAAAAGTCAGCCACACTTTTATGATGGTATTACCACCAAAGAAATTGATGAAATTACTCTACGTGCCATAGTTGACCTAATTGACGTAGAATCAAATCCTGATATTGGCAACGTCAACTATCAATACGTGGCAGGCAAGCAACGTTTATCAATGCTGCGCAAAGATGTATATGGCTCCTATGAACCTCCTCGCCTGTATGAAATCGTATGCAAAAATGTAGCAGCAGGTGTATACACCAGTGAACTGCTGACTTGGTATACCGAAGATGACTGGAATCGCATGGATGACATCTTGGATCATGCCAAAGATGAACAGTATGGCTATGCTGCTATCGAACAGTTGATCGAAAAGTACCTGGTACGTAATCGCACCACACGAGAAACATACGAAACTCCACAAGTACGCTACATGGTTGCTGCGGCCACTGTGTTTCACAGCGAAGAGCCCAATTCGGCTCGTATAAAATACATCAAGGAATATTACAATGCGGCGTCTGACGGTCTTTTTACTCTTGCCACTCCTGTTCTGGCCGGGCTGGGAACTCCAACTAAACAGTTCAGTAGTTGTGTTCTTATTCGTAGTGATGACAATCTTGATAGCATCTTTGCTTCAGGAGAAATGATGGCCAAGTATGCGGCCAAACGTGCTGGCATTGGCTTAGAGATTGGCCGATTACGGCCATTGGGCGCACCTATCCGCGGTGGTGAGATTCAACACACAGGCATGATTCCATTCTTGAAGAAATGGTTCGGTGATTTGCGTTCATGTTCACAAGGAGGTATTCGCAATGCAAGTGCTACAGTATTTTATCCCATTTGGCATTATCAGTTTGATGATCTTATTGTACTTAAGAACAACCAAGGAACCGAGGAAACCCGAGTCCGTCATATGGATTATGGGGTTGTGCTTAGTGCTTTCTTCTGGAGACGATTCAAGAACAAAGAAATGATCACATTCTTTGATCCCAATGAAGTGCCTGATCTCTATCAGGCATTTTATAGCAACACACGGCTGTTTGAAGAGCTGTATGTCAAATACGAAAAGCGTCGAGACCTACGCAAGAAAACAATGAGTGCTGAGGAAGTATTCAAAGGCGGCCTGCTAAAAGAACGTACAGACACAGGGCGTATCTATCTTGTGTTTATTGACAATGTCATGAACCAAGGGCCATTTGACCCTGAGTATCATACAATCTATCAAAGCAATTTGTGTTGCGAAATCCTATTGCCTACTGTGCCATTCCAAAGACTAGACGACGACAAAGGGCGTATTGCCTTGTGTACACTGGGCTCAATCAATTGGGGTGCGTTCCGTAACCCAGAAGACATGCGTCGTGCTTGTCGCATCTTGCATCGCAGCCTAAACAACATACTAGACTATCAGGACTTCTTGAGTATCCAAAGCAAACTAAGCAATGATGAAATCAGACCGCTTGGTATTGGCATCACCAACTTGGCCTATTGGCATGCCAAGCGCGGACTAGAGTACGGCGAAACAGATGCGCTGGCAGAAGTTAAAAGTTGGGCAGAACATCAGGCATTTTATCTAACAGAAGCCAGTGTAGAGCTGGCAGAAGAACGCGGCAAGTGCTTGGGTTCAGACCAAACACGCTACGGACAAGGCAAGTTTCCTTGGGAATTACGTGCTGCTGGTGTCAACGAGCTGACAGACTTCGCCGCAGAACTTCCTTGGGAACCCCTGCGTGAACGCATGATCACATCTGGTGTACGCAATGCCACTGTGATGGCAATTGCTCCTGTGGAGTCCAGCTCAGTTGTTATCAACAGCACCAACGGCATTGAAATGCCCATGAGCTTGATCACTGTTAAAGAAAGCAAGGCAGGATCACTTGTACAGGTTGTTCCTGAATATCAAAAGCTGAAGAATCGATATCAGCTGATGTGGGAACAAACTGACTGTGTGGGATACTTGAAGACCAGTGCTGTACTTGCAGCTTATGTGGATCAAAGTATTAGTACCAATACATTCTATAATCCTGCACACTTTCCTGGACGTAAAGTGCCAACAACACTGATTGCCAAGAATCTAATGCAGGCACACCAATGGGGAATTAAAACTTTCTATTATAGCCTCGTGAATAAGCAAGGTAGCAAGGCTGCACCAGAAGATGCTCCAGCAATGTTGGAAGCCATTGACTTTGACAACGAAGAAGATTGCGAATCTTGCAAATTATAACTCAGGAACATATTAATGTTAGAAACAATATGTGATATTATGATAGACGCTTACAAGCGTAATTGGATTACAAGTCGTGATGGTAATGTCAGCATTCGTCATCACGGCCGAGACCATTTCTATATTACACCAACTGGTGTGCGTAAGCAAACTCTGCAGCCGGATCAGTTTAAAAAGATCAGTACCGATGGTTTACTTTGGAAAGAAGAACCTTATACTGATATCAGTGCCAATCTAAAACCCAGCGGTGAATTGCCCATGCATCTGGGTCTGCAGAGAAAGATTGATACCGAAGTGCGAGTAATCATGCACTTTCACCCCACATATACCACCGCGGCAATGTACGCAGGTATTGACCTACCGTGGCTACTCGACCAATTTCCGGAACTGAGTCGATATACCTCAGTTGGTCCAAATGTTGGTATATTACCACCTATCACACAAGACTTGGCTGATGCCTGTATCAAGAACATTGGATTAAATGCAGATACAGGTGAGATCAAGTACAACATCATTGGCATGGATAGACACGGCGTTGTTGCCGTTGACACAACACCGTGGCGAGCTTATGAGCACATCGAACGATTGGAACACATTTGCAAGATAGTGCTTGCATCAGGAAAATATTGACATGAGTTATGTAATAGATCACACAAAATATCCAGTATATTTAGATTACAGTTCAACCACGCCCATGGACCCCTTGGTAGTAGATGCTATGATTCCCTACATGCGTGAGCAGTTTGGAAATCCTGCATCACGTAGCCATGCCTATGGATGGACGGCAGAAGAGGCAGTTGAAAATGCCAGAACTCAGGTGGCCCTACTAGTAGGTGCCGATCCTAGAGAAATTGTTTGGACCAGTGGTGCTACCGAAAGCAACAACTTGGCCATCAAAGGAGCTGCTCATTTCTACAAGGAAAAGGGCAAGCACATCATTACTGTAAAAACTGAGCACAAGGCAGTGTTAGATGCTTGTCGTGAGCTGGAGCGTGAAGGTTTCGAAGTAACTTACTTGCCGGTATTGCCCAATGGCCTGATTGATTTTGAAGTGCTTGCAGCAGCCGTGCGTCCAGATACTATTTTGGCATCAGTAATGTTTGTAAACAATGAGATTGGTGTTGTTCAAGACATTTCAAAGATTGGCAAATTCTGTCGTGACAAAGGTATTGTATTCCACGTGGATGCAGCCCAGGCCACAGGCAAGGTAGAGATTGACTTGCAAACACTGAAGGTAGATTTGATGAGCTTTTGTGCTCACAAGACCTATGGCCCCAAAGGCATTGGTGCCTTGTATGTGAGCCGCAAGCCTCGCATTCGTATTGAAGCACAGATGCATGGTGGTGGTCATGAACGAGGTATGCGTAGTGGTACCTTGGCCACACACCAAATTGTTGGCATGGGCGAATCATTTAGACTGGCCCAACTACACATGCGAACAGAAAATGCACGTATAGGTGCATTGCGTGACAGATTGTTGACAGGACTAGAACAAATTGAACAGGTCTACATCAACGGAGACATGAGTCAGCGTGTGCCACACAATCTCAACATCAGTTTCAACTATGTGGAAGGCGAAAGCATGATCATGGCCTTGAAACAGCTGGCAGTGAGTTCAGGATCTGCTTGTACAAGTGCCAGCCTTGAACCCAGTTATGTACTACGAGCCCTGGGTCGCAACGACGAACTGGCACACAGCAGTATCAGATTTACTCTGGGTAGATACACCACTGAATCAGAAATAGACTTTGCCATTGAATTGATTCAACGCAAGATTGCTGGCCTAAGAGAACTTAGCCCGCTTTGGGAAATGTACAAAGACGGTGTCGATTTAGACACCATTCAATGGGCTAGTCATTGACATACAGGAGAATATTAAATGTCAAAAGCACAATACAACTTAAAAACTAAAACAGATTATCTAAATCGCAAGATGTTTCTGGATCCTGCCGGACCAGTTACAATTCAAAGATTTGAGGAGGTGCGTTATCCTAAAATTGCCAACTTTGAAACCACAGCACGTGGTTTCTTTTGGGTACCAGAAGAGATCAGTCTTACCAAAGATGCCAGCGACTTCAAAGATGCCAGCGATGCTGTCAAACATATCTTTACCAGCAACCTGCTGCGTCAAACAGCCTTGGACAGTTTGCAAGGACGCGGCCCTGCCCAGGTGTTTACACCTTGTGTCAGCTTGCCTGAACTTGAAGCTCTAATGTATAACTGGAGCTTCTTTGAAACAAATATTCACAGTCGCAGCTACAGTCACATTATCCGCAACATCTACAATGTGCCCAAAGATGTGTTCAACACCATTCACGACACTGAAGAAATTGTGGGCATGGCAAGCAGCGTGGGCCGGTACTATGATCATTTGCACATGATCAACTGCGAAAAAGAATTAGAAGTCCCTGTTAAGGAAAAAGCACACATCAAGGCAATTTGGTTAGCACTACATGCCAGCTATGCACTGGAAGCATTCCGTTTCATGGTTTCATTTGCCACAAGTCTAGCCATGGTGGAGAATCGGATCTTTATTGGCAATGGCAATATCATCAGTCTAATCCTGCAAGATGAACTGCTACACAAAGGTTGGACAGCTTTCTTGATCAACCAGGTTGTAAAAGAAGATCCACGCTTTGCCGAAGCCAAGGCCGAGTGTGAAGCAGAAGTATATGAAATCTACAAAGATGTTATCCACGAAGAGAAAGACTGGGCCACTTACCTGTTTAAGATGGGTCCAGTGATTGGTCTTAACGCCAACATCCTACGCGACTTTGTGGACTACACAGCAGTAGATGCACTGAAACAGATTGGTATCAAGTACCAAGGAACAGCACCGCGTACTACACCTATTCCCTGGTTCAACAAGCATACTTCAATTGACAAGAAGCAAACAGCACTTCAGGAAAACGAAAGTACCAACTACGTGATTGGAATTATGTCTCCTGAGTTAGATTACGATCAATTACCTAGCCTGTGAAATAAAATGCCAATAGAACAAGAATTTGTGTACAAAACCCAAGACGGACAGCCACCCATGCCGTTGCATAATTGGATAGAAACTTTACCTGCCAATCAGCAGGCTAAATTTCGTGCTGCGGAATTGCGACAATTTGACTTGAGAGATCAAGCCGTTGCCCGCGGTGATTTAGTGGTAGTCAAAGATACCGGTGTTGTCAATGACACCGTGTATGTTTGGAAAGATGAAGCCACTGCTGCTCTTGGGAAAGGAACTGATCCTGTGTGGTTGGAATTTTTTATGCAATACCAAACCGAAAACGGTATAGTATTTGAAACAGTGAATAAATCCGTTTGACAAAATAGTTGACGCTGTTGTCAAAAACTGCTATAATTCAAAAATAGGAAATTAATATGTTAACAATATACACAAAAGATGATTGTCCATATTGCGATCGGGCAAAAGCACTATTAGAAAGTCGAGGTATCGAATACACCACAGTCAATGTAGGTATACGCACAGAAGCCCGTGAATTTTTAGTAGATCAAGGCCTGCGTAGTGTACCACAGGTCTTCAATGGCACAACACTTATTCCGGGCGGCTATCAGGGTCTAGCTGCTCAAACAGAAGAATTTTGGACCCAACTTAAAGGATAACAATGAACGAAGGCGAAATCAACACAATCAAGCTCGCATCAGGCGAAGAAGTTGTGGCAAAGATTATAAAAATTGCAGACGGTATGTTGATTGTCAAACATCCAGTCAGTATCGGGCCAGGTCCCAACGGTGGTGCTCCAATGCTGATGCCCAGCATGTTTACTGCTGTAATGGATCAGGATGTGATCCTGTATGCATCAGCAATTTCGATGATTGCTCCAACTAGAGAAGATGTCAAAGTCTCCTACATCAAAGCAACCACCGGCATCGATGTGCCGGCCAAGAAACAAATTATTACAGGTTAAGGCTTAGAGAATAAGAAAAACAGTCTATCCTGATCCTGTTTTACAGTTTCAAGTGTCAGATTGTAATTCTTAGCAAACTCGTAGGCAATTTCAAAGGACCATGGGAAAATTTCAACCCATGGTCCATTTTTATGATCATGTCCTGGGTTAACACGCATCCATAGCTTTCCGCCTGGTGCCAACAGATTGACTGTGGCACCAAAACGTAGTTCAATATCCTCACGGCTGTTAAAGTTGATGGAGCCTAGGGCAATAATGTGATCGTATGATTCAGGTTCTACTCGATAGTCTAAAATATCTACCTGGAAATCTGCACAGTTGTTGTAGGGATCAATGCCTACCAGGTTAGGAATACGTCCCTTAAAAGGATTGTATCCACAGCCTACATCCAACACCCGTTTTGGGTCGGCACGGCAAATTTCTTCTGCAATACGATAGCCTGTCCATTGATACTGCTCAGTACGTGGCTTCCACACTTCTCCAAAGAACCATGTTAGGTAGCGTTGATCGGTGCGTTCTGCTAGATCACCAACGGTGCCTTCCAGTTCAACAGCTACACCAAATGTCGACTCTAGTTTTTGTATCAGCTTCTTCTTACGTGCAGGCGTCCATGGCAAGTCATCCAATTTGCAATCATGTTTGATGGTATGCCTAACATACTCGTACTTGTCAATATTAAATGTTTCTTGCAAATTTTCTTCAATACACTTCAAAATTTTACTATTCATTAGTTTTTTCTCTAAAAAGGTAAATAAAATTACAAAGATGCAAAAAATTTTGTTGTCTTTGTTTTATTCAACTATATATCATTATATTTTCACAAGGAACAAAAATGAAACGTATTATCTCTGCGCTATTGCTAACTATAGCAATGGCACCAGCCTTTGCCTGGGAACCCGTAAAGCCCATCACTGTTGTGATTGGCAACCCACCTGGTGCCGGCAACGAAATAGCATTTAGAAAGTTGGCCAGTATTGTTGAAAAACAAAACCCAAAAATCAACTTTATCATTCAAAATCAACCTGGCGCAGACAGTGTGATTGCAATGAACAGTTTTGCCAAAGCAGCACCGGACGGGTATACTGTTGCACTTCCTAGTCATATGAGTACATTTGTCACCAACGATATCTGGCAGAAGTCTGTTAAGAAATTCAATTACGACGAATTTACTCCTGTAATGACAATTGGTAAGAGTCCGTTGGTTTTAGTAGCCCATGCCAAAAGCTCTGTAAATACACCCGAAGACTTTGTCAAGCGTATACAAGCAACAAAAGAACCTGTCAATGTGGCAATTGGTGGTGGTGCACATCGTACAGCATTTGAATATCTCATGTTTAAAAACAATGGAAATGCTGACATGGTCAAAACCATCAACTTCAACGGTCCGCTGCAGGCAGTGACCAGTGTGGCCAAAGATGCAGGTGGTACCGAGTTTGGTATTATGCCTATTGCTGTAGCTAAACCTCTGGTTGAAGCTGGCAAGGTAAAGGCCATTGGATTCACTGGCACCCGCACAATGCCACAATTTCCTACAGTGCCCTTGCTGCAAACAGTGGCACCGGGTATTGAAGTGTATGCTGCTTGGGCACTTGTATTACCACCCAATACTGCCCGAGAAATTGTTGATTGGTATTTGAAACTGTTTGTACCGGCTGCACAAAGTAAAGAGTACCAAGAATGGATACATCAGCAGGTTGTATTCTTAGAAGATAAAGAATTAACACCTGCAGGACTGCGTAGACAAATGGAAACATTACGCAAGACTTTTATGCCGGTGTTGGAAACTGTTAAATTGGATTGATATGAAATATATTTTTATGGCCGGTGCACCCGGTAGCAAGTGGTCCAGCGTGGCCAAGAACATCTACTTTAGTGCCGACATTGATCGATCAGATGCCAGCTCACAACGCGAGTACTGGCACGATGCATCTGGTGTTAATCAACTGATGCACATGGGTGCATACTTTGACCCAGGCATGGAAATGGATCTACCTGTGGATCTTGCCCAGCACAGTCGAGAGCATTTGGAACAACTGTTCGATAGTGCATTTGCCACAGACGGAACTGGCATTCGCATTATCAAGAGTCACATATTTGCACACCATATCAACTTTATTAAAGCAACATGGCCGGATTGTGCTATCATACTTGTACACAGATCTGACGATGCTTGCCTGGGCTGGTGGGTCAAGTGCGGACACTTTGACATCACATACCCCAAGTATGATAAGTATTACGTAAACTTAAGAAACATGGCCGGCATCATTGCTCAACAAAATGCCGATATACTAACAGCATGGAGAGATAGTTACTTGTTGGGTAACAATCGTATCCTGGCAACAACTCTCAAAATTGCACAGCCACCTGCAGAGTACTATCAAGAATATAAAGAATCAGACATCGAGGTAACAGTAATATGACGAGTGCATGGGACACAACTAAAAAACGCAGTCGGTATCACTTTGACCACACATACTTTGATCCAGATCATGATCGTGTAGTCAGACTAGGATTTATAACTCCTTGCTGGGACACGGAGCTAGCGAGCATCATAGAGAATTCCAAGGCCGCAACTTGGCGCACACGAGGTGCGGTAGGTAAATCACGTCCCGAGGCGGAGTTGGCAGCCGAAGACTACGATCTTGAACGCGAAGGCTATGGTGCGGATTATGTTATTACTAATCTGAACTGGTCAATTCCTCCGGTGCTGCAAGAGATAGCTGATCGCTTTGCCTTGGATGATGCCATGGTTCGTATACATGTACAACAACCAGGACAAGTGTGGAACTACCATTTAGACAAGCTGGAAAAATGGAATCCAGAAAACCCTGACTCAGTATTGCGTGTGCAGGTACAGCTGACTGATTGGATGCCTGGCCAGTTTTGGAACTATGGCAACTATCAACACAGCATGTGGCGTGCCGGCGATGTCACTACATTTGACTGGCAGAATATTCCACATGCCACAGCCAATGCCAGCCACGGTCCCAGAGTTACCCTGCAAGTGACTGGTGTTCAAACTGCTGCCACACAAGCATATCTCAAAACTCTTGCTGTTTGATTAACCTGGTATATTTTCCCCGATAAATAATACACAGGAGATCAATATGCCAGCTGTAGCAAGACAAGGTGACGCCGGGGCTGTACATTGCAGTGGATACACAATTGCTGCCGGATCCCCGGATGTGTTTGTTGACGGACTTCCGATAGCTCGCGACGGTGATTCCAGTACAGTACATCAAAAACCGCAAGGTAATAAATGTGTGCCACACACAAGTAAAATTATTGCCACTAGTGCTACTATATTTGTAAACAATCGTCCCATTGCTGTGGTAGGCGACAGATTGAGTGAGTGTACACAAATAATTCAAGGCAGTAAAACTGTCTTTATTGGATAACAAATGAGTTTAAGTTCAGTAATGCTAATTGCGTCGGATGGTCTGTTGCAAAATCAAGGTTTGGCCATCAGCGGCAATCTCACCATTGCCATCAACAGTTATACCAGTACCGCTGCAGTCGGCGACTATCTGAATATTCTGAGTTCTGCGTTTGCCAACATAGGTGCAGGCAACGATCAGATCAGCACTAATACCTTTAGTTCCATACAGACCCTGGCTGCCAACACATTGCCTGCCATAACCAACGCTGTGCCTGCTGCCTATGCCAGTACTCTGGTGATTGGCAACAACACCACAGGCTTTTCTGGACTGGTATCTACACAGGCCAATTTGATTCTGGGCAACGGCGACATCAGCAAGTTTACACAGACCTATGGTATTGTTCAGTCCTACATTGTACAGAACAATCAGTACATCAACACAGTTAAAAATTCAGAAATATTGGCACCCACCTTCAGCAACATGGATGCCTTGACCACAGGTGGACTGGCAGAAATCAACACAAACTTGCCAGTGTTTGGTTCAGATTTGTCCCAATTGGGAATAGCCTGGAGCTTGAAAAATCTTGAATATTTTGGATATCCCTGGGCACTGCTACAACAACTGATCCTGTCTGCAGGACTACTGCCAGAATTAAACACCAGGCTGACACTGAACGGCATTACAGAAACACAGATCAACAGCATATTGCAGGACAATGCTGCTGTGTCTGCGGAATTGGACAGTATCATTTTCAGAGTCATGCAAGAAGTCACAGGTGATCTACTACAGCAAGTTTTGCTGTTGCTGGATGTGACCACTGCCAATATTACCACCATGGCAGACCTTCTGAATCCTG
>Ga0209107_10000429_pt1 | contig 24787 bp, 19 predicted proteins | sample LakErihyJuly2011_2_FD_187460 | JGI IMG/M metagenome (GOLD analysis project Ga0209107, IMG submission 187460) | Freshwater microbial communities from dead zone in Lake Erie, Canada - CCB hypolimnion July 2011 (SPAdes) (version 2) | ecosystem: Environmental > Aquatic > Freshwater > Lentic >...
ACAGACCCCCGTGAGCCCGAACCCGATCGTGCCCCGCACCGACCTGGACTTCGAGATCACCGAGCAAACGCCCCGCTGGTGGTACGGCAACGACGCCTTCAAGACCCGCCTGTTCGACGGCATGCAGGCCGCCTTTCCCGATGGCGAGCGCTACTTCTGCACCAGCGTGCGCGCCTTCCGCCCGCACATCACCGACGCCAAGATGGCCGATGACGTGAAGAACTTCATCCGCCAGGAAGCCCAGCACGGCATGACGCACACCGACTTCAACGACCTGCTGCGCAAGCAGGGCCTGGACGTCGACGGCATCCTGCACGAGGCCAAGGACCTGTTCGACAAGTACACCAAGAACTACTCGGCCGAGTACAACCTGGCCCTGACCGCCGCCTTCGAGCACTTCACGGCCATGATGGCCCAGATGCTGTTCGAGACCAAGGACGTGATGGCCCCCGCCGACCCGAACGTGCGCGCCATGTGGGCCTGGCACGCCATCGAAGAGATGGAGCACAAGGCCGTGGCCTTCGACGTGATGCAGCAGGTGGCCAAGGTCGGCTACGTGATGCGTTGCGTGGCCATGACCCACGCGCTCTACAAGGTCGTGGTGGACAGCATGCGCCTGACCAACCGCCTGCTCAAGGGCGATGGCTTCAGCTGGCGCCAACGCATGGTGATATCGCTCAAGGGCGCCTGGTGGCTGTACGGCCGCGGTGGCATCTTCGCGCGCAACACCGCCAACCTGCTGGCCTACTACAAGCCCGGCTTCCATCCCTGGGAGCACAAGGCCATCCACAGCTACCCGGTGTGGGTCAAAACCTATGAAGAGACCGGCAACCCCATGCAGGCCGGCGCTGCGCTCTTTCAGGCCGCCTACTGAGCGGCACAAGCGGCACGCCTGTCGTGCCACACCGCACGATCAGCGCATCGAAGCCGTCCCTCGGGGCGGCTTTTTTCATGGCGCTTTGCCCATGTGACAAGCTCTTGGGGATGGTCGCCAGGCGCCGCACTGCCTAGACTGTCGCCATGGCCCTTCGCCCTGCCCTCACCCGCTGTTTTGCCCATGCATGACCCTGACCCGTTCGTCGCCAAAGTCCCGGGCATCGACTACGGCATCCTGGATTCGCTCTTGGGCTACGCGGTGCGCCGCGCCCAGATCCGCCTCTACGAAGATTTCATCCCCTCGCTGGCGCCCTGGGGCATCACGCCGCCGCGCTTCTCGGCCATGGTCATCGTCTCGCGCAACCCGGGGCTCAAGCTGACGCAGCTGGCGCGCATCATGGGCATCGCGCGCTCGGGCTCGGTGAGCCTGGTGGATGCCATCGAAGCGCTGGGCTACATCCAGCGTCTGCCCATGCCTGGCGACCGCCGCGCTTTCGGCCTGGCCCTGACGGCCAAGGGCGAAGCGGACCTGATCGCCATCAGCGCGGCCGTACAAGCGCACGATGCCCGCATGGCGCAGGCGCTCACACCCGAAGAGCACACCGTGCTGCGCGGCCTGCTGGCGCGCCTGAGCGAAGCGCAGCCCTGATCGCTCAACAGCCCGTGGCCGAGGAGTTGACCGCCGTGCAAGCCGCGGCCTGGCCACCGTTGCTGCCTGGGCAGCTCCAGTTCCACGCATTGCCACCGTCCGTCACCGACGGCGTGCTGCCATCGGTGCACAAGCCCACCGCTGGCGCGCGGGGGAAGGTCAGGCCCTGGGCCGTGCCGCAACTGCCATTGACCGCCGGACCGGCAGCCGAGACCGTGCCCGAGACCTCCAGGTCAGACGCCGTCGTGTTGGCCATGTCGTAGAGGTACCAGGTGCCGCCCGCGCCCGAGGCCGCGTAGTTCACGACGCGCAAGGTGATGGTGGTGCCCGCGGGCACGTTCTGCAGCGCGGCCACGCCGCTCAGGTCGATGGCCGCCACCGAAGCGCCCGCCGAAGCCGTGCTGGTGAAGCTCAACGCGGCCGCATCGACAAAGGCCGCGCTGCCGATCTGGTACTGCAGCACACCGCTGCTGGGGCCGGTGCTGGAGCGGCGGTAGTCGAAGCGGCTGATGCCGCTGATGGACACCTTGTGGCCCGCGCTGGCCGCCACCGTGAAGGTGAACACATCGCCCGCAGTGGCGGCGGCCGCAGCCGAGGCCGTGGCCCAGTCCGTGCCGCCCCAGCCACGCGCTGCGGCCGTGCCGGTCGTGCCCACGCCGCTGCCGCGGGTCAGGCCACCCACCGTCAAGTTGGGCGAGGTCGTGGTGGCCGCCAGCGGTGAGACACCGAAGGCGTTCAGCCCGCCGGTGAGACCGTGGACATCCCAGCCGGCCAGCACGGCGGCTTCGACCGGGGACAGCACGGCCATCCAGGCGGCCACGGCCAGGGTGGCGCAGCGCAGGCGAGAGAGGGGAAAGGAAGTCATGGACATCTCGGTCGAAACGACAGGCAGGGCGACAGGCAGATCAACGGGCAAGGCAGTGGTCATGGCAAAGGCCTTGGCATCAAGCTCGGCCACGGCGCACCATGCCCGTCAACAGCAGCAGGGCCGTCAGCAGGAAGGCCCACTCGGGCAAGGTCGGCACATCGCCGTCGGAGGCCGTGCTCTCGGCCGTCACGGTGTGGGCGAAGGCGGCCGAGACGCTGCTGCGGTTGTGGGCGTCACCCGAATAGACGGCGGTGATGCTGTGCGTGCCCGCCGACAGCGTCGCGGTCGTGAAGGTGGCCTTGCCGGCGCTGACGGTGGCCACGCCCAGCGTGGTCGTGCCGTCCATGAAGGTCACCACGCCGGTGGGCGACAGGCCGTCGATGGTGGCGGTGAAGCTCACGCCCTGGCCCTGGGTGGAGCTGCCCTGCCCCGCCAGTGCGACGGTGGTGTTGGCCTGCGCCACGGTCACGCCGATGGCCGCCGAGGTGCTGGCCGCGTTGGCCGCGTCACCGCTGTACACCGCCGTGAGGCTGTGGTTGCCCACGGTCAAGGCGTTGGTCGAGAGGCTGGCCACGCCGCCGCTCAGGGCCACCGGGCTGCCGAGCGCCACGCCGCCGTCCATGAACTGCACGCTGCCGGTGGGCAGGTTGACGCCATCGCCCGAGACCGTCACGTTCAGGCTCAGCACCTGGCCGGCCACGACGCTGCTGGCCGAGGCACTCAGGGCCGAGGTCGTGACGGCAGGCGGTGCCGCGACGGTGTGCGTCAGGGCCGCCGAGGTACTGGGGGCGTTGTTGACGTCGCCCGAATACACCACGGTGATCTGGTGCACGCCCACGCCCAGCGCCGAGGTGCTGAAGGTGGTTGGGCAGGACACCAGCGGCACGGTGGCCAGCACGGTGTTGCCGTCCTTGAACTGCAGGCTGCCGCTGACCGACTTGCCGGTGAGCGAGGCGGTGAAGGTCACGCCCTGGCCTGGCAGCGTGCTGCTGACCGCGCTGCTCACACTGACAGTTGAAGCCACCTGGGCCACGTCGTAGCTGAGGCTGGTGGAGGCGCTGGCCGCGTTGCTGCCGTCGCCCGAGTACACCGCCGAGATGCTGTGGTTGCCAGGCGCCAGGGCCGCCGTGGTCAAGCTGGCCACGCCGCCGCTCACGGTCACGGCACTGCCCAGGTTGGCGCTGCCGTCCTTGAACTGCACGGTGCCCGTGGGTGCTGCCGTGCCGCCGCCGGCCACGGTGGCCGTGAAGGTCACGCTCTGGTTGTAGGCGCCCGCCGCCGGGTTGGCCGCCAGGCTGGTCGTGCTGGCCGCCAAGGTCGCTGCCCACTGGTTGACCAGCACGCTGCCATCGACCGAGCCCAGGCCCGTGGCCTGGTTGTAGATGGGCGTGACCGCACCCGTGGTGGCCGTGAAACCGGTGACGCCGGGCACGCTGTTGTTGCCACCCTGGACGGCGTGGAAGTAGCCCGGGCCACCGTTGGCCTGCAAGGCCGCCAGTTGGTAGAAGCGCGGGTTGGCATTGCCCTGGCGCGCACCGGCCTTGTGGTTGACCAGGGCCATCAGTCCGGCGAACGAGGGCGCCGCGGCCGAGGTGCCACCGAACACATAGCGGGTGCGGGTGTTGGTGGTGTTGTCGCTGGAATAGACGAGGTAGCCATCGTGCGAAGCCGCCGCGAGCGAGACGTCAGGCACATTGCGGCGGCCGTTGTTGGGCACGCCCACACCGGTCTGCCAGGACGGCTGGGTGAACACCGTGCTGGCACCGCCGCCGCTGGACCACAAGGCCGAGCCCCCGCTGACGCTGCCGCTTTCGTTCCAGACCTTCTCGGGGATGTAGGACAGCGCCGAACCCAGGTTGGCCGCGTTCGTGGCCGACCAGTACTGCGAAGGGTTGGCCGTGTCGTCGAACTGGGTGCCGCCCACGCAGGTCGCCGACGGCGAGGTGCACAGGCCGTTGACGGCGCGGCCGCGCGTGGCGGTGGCCGCATCGCTGGCGTCGCAATCGGCCGCGCCGCTGTCGCCCGAAGACACGAACACCGACATGCCCTGCGCCGCGGCCTGCTGCCACAGGCCGTTGTAGAAATTGGTGGCCGAGGTGCCGAGGTCGGCCTCGCACAGGCCATAGCTCAGCGTGATGATGTCAGCGACGTTGTTGCTGACCGCGTACTGCGCCGACAGGTCGATGCCGTCGGTCGATGCGGTGGAGGCCGAGGTCACGAACTTGATGGTCGCGCCCGGGGCCACGGCACCGGCCCATTGCAGGTCCAGGTCGGATTCGCCCTCGTCGCCCGTCTGGCGGCCAGGGTCGGCGCCGTTGAGGATGATTTGCGGCGGGTTGGCCGGCAAGCCCATGGCGCTGCGGAAGGTCGTCATGTCGCCCATGACGATGTTGGTGCGGCCCAGCACGGCGATGGACACGCCCGTGCCGTCGATGCCTTGCGCCACCAGCGCCTTGGTGTTGTAGATGGTGGCGAAGTCCGCCGCGGCCATGGCGTGGCCACCGCTGCTGTCGGTGAAATTCGGGGCCGGTCGCACGTTGGCGTGCATCGGACGGCTGCGGAAATCGTGCAGCGAGACCACGCCCGAGACCACCGCCGACAGCGCGTCCGGGATGCTCGGGTCGGCGGCGTTGGCGATGTGGTCTTTGCCATCGACACGGAACTGGCGCATGTCGGTGCGGAAGGCCTTGCGGATCTGGCGTACCGCGCCGCTGAAGACGACGCTGCGGCGACCGGGCGGCACCTCATCGACCGTGAAGCCTTGCGACTGCAGCCACTGCGTCACCTTGGCCAGGTCGGCGTCCGACACACCGAACTGCCGCTCGTACTCGGCCGGCGTCAGCCACTGGCCGTGGAAGGGCGAGGTCGGGTCGCGGCGCGAGGCCATGAAGGCCTCCAGGGCGCGCTGCTGCTCGGCATCGGGCGACAGCGTCAGGATCATGCGGCGCACGACCATCGCATCGTCGGCACGGCCCCGGTCTTCGGCGCGGTTCAGGCGCGGGTGGCGGTTGCCACTCAGCGTGACGCGGTCGTTGTCGTCGATGGCACCGAGCAAACGGGAACGGGGAGAACGGGCTTGGGACGCGCTGGCGTCCGAGGGGCCGTTGACACCAGCATCTGTACCAGCATCAGTACCAGCACCAGCGGCCCAGGCCACACCACACAGCGTCGTTGCACTGGCAACGACAACACCAGCCAACAGCGAAGCAGGCCAGCCTGCTCGGGGCGCGAAAGACGTCATGGATCACATACCGGTTGAGGATCCCGGTACGCGCCCGCCCCCTTGGCATTGCGCTTGACCACCAGGCACGACGGGGGCACACAGATGCCCCCCGTCAGTGCACGGTTTTTAACAAGGGGGCATGAACCGGCCATGACATGGCATGGTCCGTCCCTCGTGCCATGTGCCCAAACACATGCCCAAGCACACGCCCAGCCATGCGCCAGGTGCGAGCGCCAAGCTCAGCCCCGGATCTCCGGCTCAACCAGCAGCGTCAGCAGTTGCAAGGACTCTTGCCAACCCAGGTGACACGCCTCGGCCGGGATGACGCTCGGGATGCCTTCCTGCACGATGTCCAGCGCCACCCCGCACGACACGGGCGTGAGCGTGACCGTGGTCTGCATGGTGCCCGGCAGGTTCGGATCCTCGAACACCGCCGTGTAGCGCAGCTTCCGATCGGGGATGAGCTCCAGGTACTCGCCGCCAAAGGCGTGGCTGTGCCCCGTGGTGAGGTTGGTGAACGACATCCGGTACTTGCCACCCACCTGGGGCTCCAGCAGGTGCACCTTGGCGGTGAAGCCGTGTGGTGGCAACCACTTGGCCCAGGCGTCGGCATCGACGAACGCGCGGAAAACGCGCTCGGGCGTGGCCCGCAGGACCCGGTGGAAATGGACAGCATGTGTGGACATGGTCAGCTCCTGGTGGGGGTGATCACCGCTGCGCATCGCAGACCTGGGTGGCCCGGGCCATCACTTGTTCTTCAGCTTGCCCTTGGGCTGGACCGCCGTCATCGGGGCGACGGGGCGGTCGGAGGGGGATGAGTTCGATGTGTCTTTGGAGGAGCCGCTGTCCTTCTTGGGCTTCTTCGACATCTTGTTGCTGCGCTGTTCACCTTTGGGCATGGGGTCTCCTTTGAATGGGGGCCAATGTAGCGCGATTCGCGGCTCGGCCAGAGCCGCACAGGGTCACTTGCCGTTGGCGGATGGCACGACACCGGCTTGGGCTTGCGCGCCGCTGGCATCTTCGATGGCCATGTGCATGTTGGCCACCGCCTCCCGCTCGCCCTTGATGGCGTAGGTGTCGTGGCCGCAATGCGGGCACGTGGCCACGAAGGCCGCGTCGATGCCGTGCATGCCGGAGACGTCGATGGGGTCCATCTCGGACAGCTCTGCCTGGCAGTTGTTGCAGACGATGTGTTTCGGTCGCAGCGACAGTTGCCGCTCGATGGCGGCTTGCTTGCGTTGCTCGGGCGTGCCGCGGATTTTTGCTTGTCCCATGGGGGCTTCCAATGTGTCGGTGCCGCGATTTTGGCTCACACGCGGCCGAGGGTGAGGCCGAGGGCGCGCGTCAGGCGGTCGAGGTTTTGCTCGTTCGCGGGGCCGACGATGGCCTGGACGGCTTGCGCGGTCTCGGCATCGTCGAAAGCCTGCGCCCACGTCAGGTGCGTCCCACCCGCGACGGGCGACAGCTCCACGGTGAGCGTGAAGTGCGGCGGGCAGTCGTGCCGGATGACGACGCGCTGGGCGGGTTCGAGCTCAGCGAAAAAGCTCTTGTTCGCGTAGCTCTTGCCATCGGGCCCGTGCATGGTGAACACCCACGGCCCGCCGACCTTGAACTCGAAGGTCTCGAAGGTGTTGGTGAAGCCTTGCGGCCCCCACCACGAAGCCAGCACCTCCGCCGAGGCGAACGCGTCATAGATGGCTTGGGGCGAAAACGGCAGCGTCCTCTCGGTGCGCAGGATGCGGTCTGTGCTCATGGTGTCGGGCCCGGTGGGGTGGGGACGATGGGCGAACACAGCTCCACGAGCACGCCGTCGGGGCAGCGCACGTAGGACACCGTCTGCCCCCAAGGTTTGAGCTGAGGGGCGGCCAACTCGGCGGCGCCGGCATTGACCGCTTGCGCATGGGCCGAGGGCACGTCCTCCGTGACGAAGGCCACCTCGAAGCCCAAGGGCTGCGGCGATGTGTCTGCGTGCACGTGGCCGCCAGGGAAGTTCATGTCGCCCAGCGCGTGCGCCGCGAAGGACAGGGTGGTGGCCCCTGTGTCCAGCTCGCCGTACGTGCCGCTTTCATGGAGGAACTTGCGCTGGAGCCCGAAAGCCTGCTCGAAGAAGGTCAGTGAGGCCGAGACATCCGGCACGTAGACGATGGTGTAGCCGAGTTTCATGGCGGTCCTTCGGTGGGTTGGGGTGGGCTGTGACTGCGGCTCAGCGGCGGCGCTGATGTTGAAGTGATGAACTCACGTGTCTCGCTGTTCCGCCCTCTGTGCATCCCACTTGGTTTGCCGCAAGAGGATGCCTTTGAGGCGTTCACGCTGTGCGGGTGTCAGGTCGACTTGTTTGATTTTGCGCAGCAGAACTTTTCGCATGTAGCCGGAGCGAAAGAAGTAGGGGCGAACCTCCAAGAACGACAGTGTTGCGTCGATGACTTGTTGGTTGCCCAGTGCGAGGCCAGCGAGAGCTGCCTCGTACCCTCCTGGAAAAGCGAGTGCGTCATGGCGATGGTGGAACTCCGCACATGCGGTTTGCCAAGCTGCTCGAGCTTGAGGACTGTCGTTCCGATGCCTTGCTGCTTCATGCACAAGCTCATGCAGCCGCGCGATCTCAGCAGCGCTTGTTGAAATGAGCTGATTGATGCCACTCGTGCTCATGAGGCCTGACGCTCAAGGTGCGCAGGGCACCAACACAGGCCATGAGAATGCCGAAGGCATGGCCTGTGTTGGCGTCCGCTTGACCGCTCAGTTTGGCCTGTGGGCAATGCCGGGCTAGTGGCGACTGCCATTGGGCTGCCTTGGGTGCGAGGCCTGTTGTGGTTTGAACCGATCACGGAACTACATCCATTTCTACGTAGATTGGATGGCCGGGCGTTGGGGGGCTTGGGAGGGGGTAGAGGCTTAGCTTCCCTTGGAAGCACTCCGAAATGCGAGTGCGTGGTCGAACTTGAGCATCGATCAGATGCCCCTCTCCTGAGATGGATCCGATAAGTTCGAAGCGGCCAAGGTTGGAAGGGCTCTCTGCTTTAGGTGGAATGCATGCGGTCATGGCTTTACCGAAAAATGGATAAAGCGAAGCCTCATACGTTTTTCCAACCTTGCTTGCGCTTGCTCCCTTGGCGTTGACCACGCGCTCGTCAAAGCGGTCAGCCCGCGCAGATGTGGCGGTTGCGGCAACTAAGGCAAGGATGATGGTGCGTTTCATTGACCAGCTTTCTGGTTCGAGTGATAGCTTGATTGCCTGGGCTTTGCGAGGACCTAACGTAGAGGTTAACCGGCAAAATTTGAAGCATTTTTGTCCGCGTTAAACCTACAGTTAGGCTGGTGCGCGAAGGAGATGGCGTTGAGAGCATAGACACCTTCCCTTGAATTTTGATGCTTGGACTCATTGCCTTGCATCTCTATTGCTGCTTCAGAACGTAGTTTGGCGCTGTGCACGAAGGATCGGTTGCAACCTCAAACGCTCCTTGCCTTCGAGGTGACCTGATGATTTTTGAGTCATAGGGGCGCAATTGCGCACCGCACTTTGGAAGAAAAGCCGAGAGCACGATTTCCTTTTTGTTCAAAAAGACGACCAATTTTGGAGATGAGTCATCGGACTTTGCATAGGGCAGCCAGAAGCAACTCCAGGTAGAAAGCTCCAAAATTTGGCATGCCTCCTCCTTGGGAAAATACGGCCCAAAGATGGCGAACTCGTCCCACGCGGATGCAACGACGACATCAATTTTTATAGAACGTCCGACTTGTTGTGCAGCCAGCCGTTGAAGGCCATTGCTAAAGGACGTACTGCCTGAGCAGCCAAGCAATAGCGCAACAAAGATGAGTACGGCTGCAATTTTGGGACTCATAAAACCTAAGGATTTTCTATAGCTTGTGTTTGCGAAAAGCCTAACGCCAAGTTCAGCGGCGCCGGAGCGAAGCGCAGGGCACCAACAGCGAAGCTGTTAGCGTCAGCTGCAACGCAATGTTAGGCTGGGGCGCAAAGGCAGGGTTGAACAAGTTCACTCCGACTGAGTTAGGCCTGAGGGTCCACACAAAGGTTGGGCAAGCGCCTTACTCATCTCGCTCTGCTCGGGCTTTGGCCTTTGCATCCTCCTTGCCAAAACGCTTGTTCCATGGCGGCCTTAAATCATTGATCAGGCTGTCTTCAAGGCCAGCAGCAAGATTCAGATGGAAGCCGCCTAGACGTAGCAAACCATTGTCTGGCAGGGCGTAGATGTCTACGCCTCGCCCTTCTGACAGTTCTCCTTGTATGGCTGCATTGCCTCGGAGATTGGTCGCTTGCGTACTTCTGGGGTTTTGATACCCGTACAAGCGCTTCCTGAGTTGCTGAGTTGTTTTGCCGATGTACAGAACTTTCCCTTCACTGACAAAGGCGTAAAGGACATTCGCGCTCTGCGCGCACTCGGACAACGAAAGCTTGATCGAGTCATCCCCGTCAGAGGCCCATTGACCAGAGTGGCGGAAGCCAATCTCTTCGATTCGAGCGAGTGCGTCGTGTATTTTTTTCATGAGGCCTAACGCCAAAGTTAACGGGCGGCGCTGCGGAGCAGCGACGTCCCTGTTGAACGACCAGTTAGGCTGGCGGCAGATGCTAGAGCGGCTACGTCACCCATTGTGTATATCAAGCCCAAGCATCATCGGCGGGAAGACGTGCCTAAGCGTCAATTTTGGCCCTGTACTTAGAAAAATATCAAGCGCCGAGATGGGACCTTCACCCATTGAATCCCAAGGCCGCACTTTCTCTATTGTGGCGGGCAGTAGGCGCAGCACCTCCTCGGGTGTGGCTACTGCATATTCCTCTCCGTTTTCCCAGCGCTGGATTCCAGCCGGCCCTAGCCATTCGCGTAACTCAATGCCTAAGGCAGGGTATGCATTAGGGATTGGGACCTCGCATGGGCGGACTTGAACGCAGCCAGAGCCCGCAAGTTCTAAGGTCGCAGCATACGTTGCTATCTGAGGAGATGAGTCATCCGCCCACGCAGGGTGAGTTCCTACGTTCATCACCCGCAATGAGAGCAAGCGTTTTCCAGTGAGCGAGCTGAATTCCATAGTCCTAACGAATAGCTACGTCTTGTGTTTGCGAAAAGCCTAACGCCCAGGTTAACCGGCGCCGGAGCGCAAAGCGCGGAGGGCACCAACACTGGCCATGAAAATGCCGAAGGCATGACCTGTGTTGGCGTCCGCGTTGAACCACCAGTTAGTCTGGGGCGCGTAGGCACTCTGTTTCACTTGCACTTGGATATGGATGTTTAGTTGCTAGTCGACGGTTGAGTTGCATGCCAATAGGTTAGATATAATGCAAGCGGAATGGCAGAAATGTATAAGAAGAAAAATGGGATAAACAGCACCAATGAGACAATCCCAGAAATTCCTCCAATAATTAGCCAAATCCAGTGGCATGCACGATTAGATAACCAACCAGAGGTCATTACGGCTAAGCATGCCCACGCAAGCAGAGGCAACGGATATAAGTACAGGCTCATGCCAATTGGAATAGTCTTTGCGCCCACGTTTGAACCGAATGGAATTAGCGCAATAAAGAACGCACCAATAGCGGCAATGCTTGAAAAAACCCAAGACATAAGGGCAAATACAAACCGTCGACCGGAGACGGTTTGCACGGGCGACTGGGGCGACTGGGGCGGTGTGACCATGCTAGGGCGCAAGTTAATTGAAGATGATTGGGGCGGAGACCACGCTGTCAAAGCCTAACGTCAAGGTTAACCGGAAACCATGCAGAGCATGGTTGTCCGAGTTGAACCGCCAGTTAGGCAGCGCACAGGCGCTCGGTCGTTCATGAGCACGCTACCTCAGTTGAAATCATGCTTCTGCTTCTGCTTCTACTTCGTGCGTGGACAGCCATTTTGATGCAGCACTGAAGGCTGAGAGGGAGTCATTGTGCGAACAAATGGGAAGATTGATGTTGACGCCACTGAGGCCTTTACGCTTGAGCTTGAGAACCAGCCCCTGAGGCTCTTCGCCTTTAGATGCAAGCAAAACTGAAAGGTCTTGAATATCGCTCCACCCGTAATGCGACCGTCTCGCACTTGCACCGAATTCGTGGATGTAAGTGATGCCGCCTTCAGCGATGATCAGGTACTGAATATATTTGACTTGTGGCTGCGTCCTAAAGAGCCAAACGTAGAGCAATAAGCCGGTAGCCGTTGCGATGGCAGGCGATAGCGACGCCCTCCGAAATGTAAGAACAATGCCACTTATTACAAGTATCAATGCGACCACATATGCCAGAGCTCTTGATGCGGAACTCTCGCTCGTTGGTGCCTCGAATGCTACTTGCTCCACTTTGTGATGCCTAATACAGAGTTCAGTGGCGCCCAGGCAATGCCCGCAAGGCGATGAGATGGGTCAGCGTCCGCTGGAACGCCCAGTTAGGCGATTGGACTGTGGCGTGTGACTGCATGCGCATGAAAACTCCCGTTTGATTTGCTGCGCTGGTCTTCGCCAGCGTGTGCCCCAGCATGCCATGGACCCTCGCGCGAGCCAAGCCCAGAAAGACGCGGTGGCTCGCTCGGTTGCCAAAGGACAGGCAGCCCGTTTGCCCCATGAACGCTGGGCATTCCGGCAGGCCTAACGTTTAAGCCGAGGGGCGCGGAGTCGGCTTGCTGGCGTAGCAGCACTCTCGAACGAAAGGTTAGGCGTTCTTATTCCTTCCACTCTCCCTGTTCTTCAACCAAAGTGCGCTCACGAGCAGAGATGTTCAGCCGCGCATCGTTGTAGATGACGTACGTTGTGCCCCCGCTATTGAATATCCATCCTTCCCAACCACAAACATCGTTCGTGTACATGCAGTAGCGGACGAGTGACTTGCCGCGAAGCTTAAGAACTTTGTGTGTCTTTCGATTCATTCCAGATACCGTGACTCGATCGCAAGTAAGCGCACCGTGTTCGCACTTATCCCTTACGACGAGATCAAAAGTCTCAGTGACGAGATGCCGCTCAAGACCGCCGGCCAATGCGGCACACGAAGACGTCATGAGTGCGACAAACGCCGCGATGAGGCGATGAGTAAAAAATGGGGTGGACACGCTCATAGGTTGAATGCTTGACTGAATTTAGACCCACTCCACTCTAGCCGAGGCGTTGGTCTAAAACGATCCACCTGACGGGCGATGACAGGCGCCACGCCCCAGGGCAACATCCCCATCAGGCCCCACGCAGTAACCACGGCCGCCCGCATTAGGCAACCTAAAAACTGCGCGCCAGCCCGTCATGCGCGCCACCCGCGCGACATGGGTGCCGCCGAAATCGAAGCCTTCCTCAGCCACCTCGCCGGCCAGCGCAACGTGTCCGCCAAAATGTCGCGCCGTTTGCCCGTGGTATTGACCGAGCGCGAGGTGCGCGAACTTTTGCTGCAATTGAATGGCACCACCAGCCTGGTCGCCAGCCTGCTGTATGGCACCGGCATGCGCCTGCTGGAGGGTTTGCGCCTGCGCATCAAGGACGTCGAATTCACGCGGCGGGAAATCCTCATCCACGCCAGCAAGGGCAACAAGGACCGCGTCACCGTGCTGCCCGACGCCCTCGCGCAGAAATACCCCCGCGGCGTGCTCAGCCCCTTCGACAAGCTCTGAATCAACCCCATTGCCGCTGAAAGCGGCACCGATGCCCAAAAAAGGGGCGCACGTGCCGCATAAAGCGGCAACGGACTCGCTTTTCGCGACAGCGCACGCGCTTTTTGTGACAACGCTGCCCCTCAGAGTGGCGTCAGACGCGCTTTTCACGACACGGTCCTCGCTTTTTGCGACACCCACGCCCCTGAAAGGAGCACCGCTGCCGCTCAAAGTGCCTCGGGCGGCACTTTCTGCGCGGTGCTCCGCGCCTCGGCGCCGGTGCGCGCCGTTTCCACCACCACCTGCCACAGGCCGCCGTCGGGCATGCGGCACACACTGCTCACGCGCAACCAGGGGCCGGTGTGGGCATCGCCTTGGGGCGCCACGGTTTCGGTCAGCACCGTGGCCTGAGCGCCGTCGAAGCCATCGGGCGTGGTGGTGGCGGTGCGCAGCTGGCGCGCGGCCTCGTCCAGGCCCTGGCGGCGCGACAGCACGTACCAGGCGCCCCCGCCCACCAGCACCGCCAGCAAAGCCAGTTCGACCATGGGGTTCAGCGGCCCACGATGGCCAGCACCGTGCGCGCGATCAGGCGCACGTCCAGCCACAACGAGGACTGGTCCACGTACTGCGCGGCCAGGGCCAGCTTGTGCGGCAGCACCTCGTGGATGTAGGCCTGCTCGGGGTCGCTGGCGCGGGCCAGCACACTGCTTTCGTCGCGGTACTCGATGGAGGCGATGTCGGTGATGCCCGGGCGCACCGACAACACCTTCTCACGCAGGGCCGCGGGGTAGTGGGCCACGTAGCGCGGCACCTCGGGGCGCGGCCCCACCAGGCTCATGTCGCCCAGCCACACGTCCAGCAGCTGGGGCAGCTCGTCGAGCTTGGAGGCGCGCAGGAAGTGGCCCACGCGGGTGATGCGGCGGTCCGCCCCCACCGTGATCTGCAGGCCTTGGCTGGGCAGACCCGACCCCAGGTTCGCCACATGCCGCATGGTGCGGAACTTGTGGATGCGGAAGGGTTGGCCGAAGCGGCCCACGCGCTCCTGGCGGAACATCACCGGCCCGGGCGAGTCCAGCTTCACGCACAGCGCGATCAGGCCCAGCAGCGGCATCAGCAGCAAGAGGCCGATGCTGGACAGCAGCACGTCGAACAAACGCTTGGCCATCACTGTCGTCTACGCCATCACCGTCATCACCGCCATCAGCGACCCAAAGCCTTGCGCACCGCCGCGATCACGCGGTCGGTGTCGGCCTCGCTCATGCGGGTGTACAGCGGCAGGCTGACCATGCGCTCGTAAGCCTTCTGGCTGTGCGGGAAGGTCTCGGGCTGCAGGCCGTAGCGGTCCTTCCAATACGGGTGCAGGTGCAGCGGGATGTAGTGCACGCTCACGCCGATGCCATCGGCGAACAGGCTCTCGATGAAGCCGTCGCGGGTGATGCCTTGGGCGATGGCCTCGTCGCTCAGGCGCACCACGTAGAGGTGCCAGGCGTGGACGTCGCCTTCGTGCACGGGCCGCGGCGGCAGCACCAGGGGCAGGTCGGCCAGGGCGGCGTCGAAGCGCTGGGCGATGTGCTCGCGCTGGGCCTGGAAGCCGTCGATGCGCTTGAGCTGGTGCAGGCCCAGGCTGGCTGCGATGTCGGTCAGGTTGTACTTGAAGCCGGGCGCGACGATTTCGTAATACCAGCTGGGCACCTTGGCGGTGAAGCGGTCGAAGGCATCGCGGTTGATGCCGTGCAGGCGCATGACCTTGGCGCGCGCGGCCAGCGCGGCGTTGCGCGTGACCAGCATGCCGCCCTCGCCCGTCGTCATCGTCTTGTTGGCGTAGAAGCTGAAGACGATGGCATCGGAGGCGTGGTTGCCGATCAGGCGGCCCTGCCAGGTGGTGGGCAGGGCGTGGGCGGCGTCTTCCACGACCTTCAGGCCGTGCTTGTGCGCGATGGCGTGGATGGCGTCCATGTCCACCGCCAGGCCGGCGTAGTGCACCGGCATGATGGCTTTCGTGCGCGGCGTGATGGCGGCCTCGATGGCGGCCGGGTCGATGTTCAGCGTGGCCGGGTCGATGTCCACCAGCTTGACGTCGGCGCCGAGGTAGCGCACCACCTCGGCCGTGGCCGTGAAGGTGTGGGTGGTGGTGATGACCTCGTCGCCCGGCCCGATGCCCAGCGCTTCGAGCGCCAGGTGCAGGCCCGCCGTGGCGGAGTTGACGGCGATGGCGTGGAGCTCACCCGTGCCTTCGGCGTTGCCATGGTGGATCAGGTAGGCCGCGAAGGCCTGCTCGAACTGGCGCGCCTTGGGGCCGGTGGTGACCCAGCCGGAGCGCAGGGTGTCCACCACCTCGGCGATTTCTTCTTCACCGATCTCGGGCAGGGCAAAGGGCAGGAAGGGGGGCTTGTGGTCGATGCTCATGGCGGTCTTGGGGCGATCTTTCAGTTCATCGGGTCAGGCGACCGAAGGCAGGGTCGGGGCGGCGGCGCACCAGCGCATCCCACCAGCCACGCAGCGAGCCCAGGCCGTAGCCGAAGTGGTAGGCGGCGATCACGTCGGGCAGGTGCCACCAGAGGTCGCGGCCGGCCTCGCGGCTGATCGCGGTGCTCACGGCGAACACCGCGGCGCCGTACAGCGTGCTCAGGGCCATCAGGCCACCGGCGCCGAGTGCGGCCAGCCACAGCGCGGCCAGGCGGTAATCGGCCGCGGGCGGCAGCAGGTAGCTCACCGCGGCACCCACCACCATCAGCACCAGGCACAGCAGCAAGGCCGCCACGAACAGGCCGGGAACGAGGTGGCGCAGGGCCGCGGCCTGGCCGTGCTTGCGCATGACGAAGGGCTTCCAGTAGCCGTACTGGCGGTACTGGCGGAAGACATCGCGCTTGCTGCTGCGCGGGAAGTAGACCGAGCGGATGCTGGCCGATTGCCAGATGCGCCCGCCGCCTTGGTGGATGCGCAGGTTGTGTTCGTCGTCCTGGTTGCGCACGAGGGTCTCGTCGAAGCCGCCAAAGCGCTCGAAGGTGCTGCGCGGCCAGGCGCCCAGGTACACGGTGTCGACCTCGCCGTTGTAGGCCACATCGCGCGAACGCGCACCGCCCGACACCCACTTCGACTGGAAGGCCGCGGCCACGGCGCGCTGCACGGTGGCGGCCTGGCCGCTGTCACCTTGCTGGCCTTGGGCGCGCCAGGGGCCGCCCACGTTGTCCGCACCGGTGGCCTGCCAGGTGGCCAGGCACTGGGCGATGTAGTCGGGCGCGTACACCGTGTGCACATCGAGACGCACGATGAAGTCCCCCGTGGCCTGCGCGATGCAGCGGTTCAGCCCGGTGGAGACGATGCGGCCCGGGTTGTCGATAACGTGGAAGCGTGCGTCGCTGGCGCACCAGTCGGCCAGCTGCTCGCGGGTGCCGTCGTTGCTCATGCCATCGGCGATCCAGACTTCCAGCGCGACCTCGGCGGGCAGCTGCTGCTCGGCCACGCTCTGGCAGAAGGCACGGATGTGGGCCGCTTCGTTGCGACAGGGCACGATGACGGAGATGCGCATGGGCGTGCTCACCCGATCCTCAACCCGTCACCGCGCGCTTGCGCTGCTGGCGCGGCACGGTGGGGTGGAGCAGGCGCTGGTAGAGGCGCCACATGGCGTCCATCTGGCCGCGGCGGGAGGCGTCGCGCTCGATGCGCTCGCGGTTGTGCAGGCCCATCTGGGCCGACTGCTCGGGGTGGTCGTGGGCCAGCAGCAGGGCCTGCGTGAGGGCCTGGGCATCGCGCACGGGCACGACCCAGCCGCCTTGTTCATCGACCCACTGGCGGTTGGCCGGCAGGTCGGAGGCCAGCACCGGCAGGCCGCAAGCCATGGACTCCAGCACCGACACCGAGGTGGCGTCCGAGGTGGGCACCGACACCGACACCCGGCTTTGCTGGATGGCTTGCACCATCTGCACGTCATTGACGCGGCCGTGGAACTGCACCTGGTCTTGCAGGCCCAGTTCGGCCACCTGCGCGTGCAGGGCCTCGCTCAGGCTGCCGCCGCCCAGCAGGTGCAGGCGCGCGTGGGCTTGCGGGCGTTGCGCTGCGAACTGCGCGAAGCCCGCGACGATGGTGTCGATGTTGTAGTTGGGCTCCCAGCTGCGCAGGCTGACGATGTCGAAGTGGGTGGGGTCGGCGGCGGTGTCAGAAGGCGTGAACACATCCGTGTCCGCCCCCCACAAGATTTGATGGCAAGGCGCGGCCGGGTGGTAACGCGCGATCTCGTCGATCATGTCCATCGAATCGGCCGTGATCAGGTCGGCGTGGCGCAGCGACCAGGCCACCACCAGGCGCATCAGGCGGCTGTCGCGCGGCGTGACGAGGATGTCGCTGCCCCAGGCGGTCAGCACCGTGGGCAGCTTCAGGCCGCACATCGCCGCCCACAGGCCATACGACGTGACGTAGTGGCCATGCACCAGCGTGGGCTGGAAGCGCTGCGCCACCTCGCGGGCCACGCGGCGCACTTCGGGCAGGGCCTTGAACCACGTCAGCTTGTCGCTGCCCGGCGCGATGGCGATGACCTCGGTCGCACCCGGCACCTCGGCCGGCTGGCGGGTGATGACGATGGCCTCGGCGCCGCGCTCCACCACGGCGGCCACCCAGCGGCGCGTGTGCACGCTGGCCGCATCGGCGAAGAAAAGGATGCGGGTGCCGACGTCGGGCAGGGTGGCGCTCATGCGGGGGCTTTCGGGTGGCCAGGCTCAGCGGATTGCAAGGCGCGGCGCAGGTGGTCCTTGCCGGCCCATTGGGCGTAGACGGCGTGCAGCTCGGGGTGGCGCTGCAGCAGCGGGCCGTCGAGCTCGCGCGTGTCACCGATCACCACGGCCGGGCGGCCATGGCCTTGCGGGCCCAGGATGGCGAAATCGGGCACCGAGCCCGACACAAAGCTGTAGCCCTGCACGATGACGCCCTTGCCGATCTGCGAGCCTGGCGCGATCACGCTGTGCGGACCCAGGAAGCTGTAAGCGCCCACGCGGGTGGCGCGGCGCACATAGCCGGCGGGCTTCGGGTCGGCGATGTAGCGGCGGCCCATGATGCGCACCGCGCGGTGGCTGGAGTGGCTGAGGATGGACACGTAGTTGGTGACCTGCACGCCTTCCTCGATCACCAGGCCGTTGGAGCCGTCCAGGCGGTTGAAGTGCCCGACGAAGACGTGGTCCTGCAGCACCAGGCCGTCCTTGCCCTCGATGCAGGTGTGCGTGCTCACCCGCGTGTGCGGCTGGAAGCTGCCATCGGCATTGCGCCAGCCGTACACGGTGCGGGGGCCGGTGAACACCGACAGCACGCGCACCAGCGGCTGCTTGAGGAAGTGGCTCAGGGGGGTCATGGGACGGAAAGGGGCGGACGCCTGAGATTGTCGGCGGAAATCACGCCCCTGTTCGCCAGAGCGACCGAGCGTGATGCATGTCACACTCGTCGCCAAATCCACCCCTGGCCTGGAGGGTGCCGCGCACCGCCCTGCCTGGGGTACGATGCTCGCGTAAACCCTTAAAGGCCGCGCAGCGTCCACACAATCTCCAGGAATTCCATGAACCGTCACTTGCTCACCGCCCTGTCCCTGTGCTGTGCCGCTGCCAGCGCGCACGCAACGCCCGTCGTCCTGGGCAGCACCACGCAGGGCAGCCTGAGCATTGGCAACGCCACCGCCGTGTCCTTCAGCGGCTACGACGGCAGCGCCTCGGTGAACACCGGCACCCTCAGCCAGGGCTACACCGGCACGCTCAACGCCTTGACGGCCGGCACCATCAGCTTCACCTACCTGGGCCACGAGTCCACGTACGCCAACGTCTTCAACTTCAACGGCCAGCACCTCTCCCAGGGCCTGTTCACCGGTGGCACCCTGAGCGCCAACATCGCCGCCGGCGCCGTGAACTTCAGCTTCACCAACCACGCTGGCCTGTTCGGCTGGGACACCACCACCTACGCCAACGGCAGCAGCGTCGGCTCGATGGCCTTCATGCCCGCCGTGAGCACCGCGAAGTACGGCAACTTCGATTTCGTGATCGGCTTCAACGACAAGCGCCCCGGCAGTTCGGTGGGCGACCGTGACTTCGACGACTTCGTGGTCGGCGTGAAGTTCACCCCCAAGTTCACGCCACCGGCCATCCCCGAGCCCGGCACCTGGGCCCTGATGGCCCTGGGCCTGGCCGCTGTGGCCGCCGTGAGCCGCCGCCGCGCCTGATCAAGCTCAGACGGGGGCTGGCGCCTCGCCGGCCCCACGCGTCCACAAGGCGCGCAGCGGCAGGCCCGCGTGTTTCAGGAACACGCCATACGCCACCGCGATGGCGCCCAGGTAACCCACGCTGGACGCCACCCCCGCCCCCACCGCACCGTGCAGGGGCACGAGCCACCAGCCCAAGCCGAAGCTCAGGCACAGCGACAAGCCCGCGATGGCCCCCGACAGCTGCGGGCGTCCCAGGTGGTTCGTGTAGAACGCAGACAGGCTGGACGCCGCCGCGTAGCCCGCCACCCCGGGCAGCAAGGCCGCCAGCGGCATCAGCGAGGCCTGGTAGGCCTCCCCCAGCACCCAAGGCAGCGCCCACCAGGCCCCCACCAGCAGCACGGGCGCGGCCAGCAAGGTCGCCAGCACGTTGATGCGCACCGCCTGCACCGTCATGGCCGCGGCCACGCGCGCGTCCGGGTGCCCGATGCGCGCATAGGCCGACACCGTCACCGAGGACGACAGCAGCCAGAGCAGCTCGGCCACCGTCACCGACACCGAATAGGTGCCGACCTCGCTCAAGCCGTGGAAGCGCTCGACCAGGAACAGCGAGGCGCGGTAGTTCAGCAGGCTGACCACGTTGGTCACGCCGATGGTGGCGATGAAAGGCCACTGGCTTTGCCAGCGCGCCGCCGCCTGAGAGGGCACCCGGGAGACCCCCTCGGAGGCCACGCCCAAAGCCCCGTCCCGCTGGTCCGCGTCGCGCAAGGCGTACACCGCCGTCAGCACGGCCACGATGGCCTTGCCACTGACCCAGGCCGTGAGCACCAGCACCACCAGCGGCGCATTGCGCACCGCCCCCTGCGTCAACCAGCCGGCGCCCAGCAGGCCCAGCAGCACCAAGGCCGGCGCCGCCACCTGGGCCACGTTGATGGGCCACATGCGCCCCTCGCCCAGCCACAGGCCGGTGGCCGTGGGCACCAGGAGCAAGAAGGGCGCGGCCAGGGCCAGCAACCACAGCTGCGAGTACGGCAGCGTGTGCGAGGCCCAGGACACCGCCAGCAGCGCGCACGAGGCCACCAGCCCCAGCGACACCGCCGCGCGCAACACGCCGCGCAGCATGGGCAAGGCCCGCAGCGTGGGCGTGCCGCCTTGCTGGGACATCTGCCGCGCCAGCCACAGGCCCAGGCCCGAGAACAGCGTCAGCAAGGCCGACTCGACCGCCACGAAGAGCGCGAACGCGCCCTGGACCTTGGGCCCCTGGCGCGCCACCACGACGGTGATGGCCAGGCCCAGGCCCACCATCAGGAGCTTGGCCAGGAGGTTGCCCAAGGCAGCCCGGGGCACAGACAAACGCGCAAACATGGTCGGCATTGTCGCCCACCCGTCCATGGCTGGCGGCCTGGGCTGTCCTAGACTGCCGCCATGCAACGCCCCCCTCCCCTCCAGTGGCTCCCGGCCTTCGAAGCGGCATCCCGCTTGCTGAGCTTCAGCAAGGCCGCGCTGGAGCTGCACGTGACCACCGCGGCCATCAGCCAGCAGATCCGCCAGCTGGAAAGCCACCTCGGTGTGCCCCTGTTCCTGCGGCTGACGCGGCGCGTGGCCCTGACCGACGCCGGCCGTGACTTCGCAGAGGTTGTCACCCAGACCCTGCAGACCTACCGCAGCGGGCACCAGGCCCTGCTGCACCGGCATGCGCGGCCTGTGCTGCGCTTGAGCATGACGCCGCTGGTGGCCCACGAGCTGCTGATCCCCAAGCTGGCGGCCTTCCAGGCAGCGCACCCCGGGGTCAGCCTGAACCTGGACGCGCGCATGGACCTGGTGGATTTCGACAGCGAGGGCATCGACGCGGCGATCCGGCTGGGTTCGGGCCAGTGGCCTGGCCTGGAGGTGCAGCCGCTGTGCGCCTGTGACGCGGCCATCGTGGCCTCACCGGCCCTGCTGGCCAGGCTGCCCGTGCGCTCCCTCAATGACCTGCGCCACCACACCCTGATCCACCCGCGGCACTCTCAGATCGACTGGGATGCCGCCGCCCACTTCCTGGGCGTGCCCGCGCTGCAGCGCCAGGGCGACCTGGTGCTGGACTCCGACCTCTCCGCGCTGCGCGCCGCCGAACAAGGCCTGGGCATCGCGATCTGCGTGCTGCCGGCCAGCCCGGCCGTGCAAGCCAGCCTGGTCGTGCCCGGGCGGCTGAGCTGGGTGGTGCCGCCCGTGCGGCTGCCGCAGCCCGCCTACTTCGTGTGGCGCGCCCAGGGTGGCAAGGACGCGCTGGTGCGCCAGGCCTTCGCGTGGATCCAGGCGCACGTGGCCCCCGACGCTTAAGCTGAACTTACCCGTTCTGCAGAATCCATCGTTTGTCGCAGGCAGGCGGCCTGCCTACAGTGCGGCCGATGAGCACACGGCCCCCACGCACGCCCCATCCCACACCCACCGCACCCGGCGGCTGGCGCACCCCTTACGTGATTTTGGTGGCGCTGTTGATGGCCCTCACCGGCTGGCTGGCCCTGCAGGAGGGCCTGACGCGCTACCTGCCGCAGTTGCGCCACACGGTGAACGCGGCCGACCTGCAAGCCCAGGCGCAAACCCTGCGCGACCACCCCTCCCCTGCGAACACGGCGGCCTACAGCGCGGAGCTGGCGGCCCTGTCCAGCGTGACCGACGCGCGGCGCTTCGCCGATTCGGCGCTGGTGGAACACGGCCTCTACCTGGCGCACATGCCCCGCCTGAACCGGGCCCTGCTGACCGGCCACATCTTCCTGGGCGTGTTCTGCATGCTGTTGGGCGGGCTGCAGTTCTGGCCCGGCCTGCGCCAGCGCCACATGCGCCTGCACCGCACGGTGGGTGGGCTGTACGTGGTGACGGCGCCGCTGTCGGTGCTGCTGTCCCTGGCTTACCTGACGCAGACACCGCCTGAGCAGCTGTACACCCACCTGACCGGGTATGTGGCGCTGTGGCTGTTCGGCCTGGGCGCGCTGGCCGCCATCGCCCTGGCCATGGTGGCGCTGCGGCGTCGGCGCATCCACGAGCACATGGGCTGGATGGCCTTGTCTTTTTCTTGCCTGCTGGTGGCGCCGATGCTGCGCCTGAACTGGGTCTTCATGGCCTGGCTGCTGCCGCACATCGACCAGGAGACGCTGAACCTGGTCACGCTGGGCTTCATGCTGCCGCAGTGCCTGCTGATCGGTCACGGGCTGTTGCTGGCCAACCGCCGGGCGCAAGGGCCGGCCAGGCCTCGCCCCGTGACGGCCTGGGCCGCCCGGGCCACCCGGCACTTCCTGCAAGCGGCCCCTCTGTGGTGGGCGCTGGCCGCTGGCTGCGCCTGGCTGATGCTCAGGCACTTCGCGGCAGGCCAGGGCCTGTCCTCGGTGGCCCTCGCCGCGCCCCTGCTGCCACAGGCGCTGGCCGAGCGCGAGGCATGGGCTTTTTCGGCAGCACCCGGGCTGGGCCTGGCGCTGGGGGTGAGCACCGCGGCAGGCCTGGCGTGGGCCCTGCATGGTTTCCTGCGCGGGCTGAGGGCCGCGGGCATGAGCGCCTGGGACACCTGGGGGGCCTGGGCTGTGGCCGCACTGAGCCTGGTGGCAGGCCTGAGCGCCTTGGGGCTCGGCTGGCAGATGGGCATCGCGCCGGCCCGCCAATGGCTGCAAGGCGGCACGTTCTACACGGTCCACGGGGTGCTGCTGCTCGGGCTCACGCTGCTGTTGGCGCGGCGGCTGCTGTGGGTGCGCCCAGGCCAGGCCGCCTTCGTGCAGGAAAGCCTGGCGCTCCTGCTGGCCGTGCTGCCCGCCCCGGCCCTGGCCGCCGTCCTGCTCCAGGCGCTGTCCCACCTGCCACTGCCTGCGGCCGCCATCGCTTCGGGCCACGCCCAGTTGCTGGCCACGGCCTCGGGCAACGCCTTGTTGGCGCTGGCCTGCATCCACGCCGTGCTGGGCCAGGCCACGCGCGAACACACCTGAACATGCCCATGCCAACACCCATGCACACACGCCACCCCAGCGCGAACCCACCCCCACCACGCTTCGTGCCAAGCCCCGCTGGCGTGCACCTGGCGGTCCACAGTTGGGGCCCCGCGCCCTCGGCCGCGGCACCACGCGAAGTCGTCGTGCTGCTGCACGGCTTTCCCGACCGCGCGCAGTTCTGGTCACAGGTGGCCCAGCACCTGCAAGGCGATTGCCATGTGATCGCCTACGACATGCGTGGCTGTGGCCAGTCCACCCCCGTCCACGGGCGGCGGCATTACCGCTACGCCGCGCTGATCGACGACCTGTTCGCCGTCATCCAGGCCACCAGCCCGCACCAGAAGGTGCACCTGGTGGGCCACGACTGGGGCGCGCTCTATGGCTGGGACGCGGTGCTCGACGCACGGGCCAGCGCGCACATCGCATCCTTCGTGACGATGGCACCCAGCCTGAACCAGATTGGCCTGTGGATGCGCCAGCGCCTGCTGCGCCCCAGCCCTCGCAACCTGGCGCAGCTGATGCACCAGGGCATGGTCAGCAACGGCCTGATGGTGTTCTTCACCCTGCCGGTGCTCCCTGAGCTGGTGTGGCGTTCCGGCGTGGGCCGCTGGCTCATGCGCCGGATGCTGCAGCGCATGGAGGGCCTGAGCGTCGAGCCCCCTCCGGGCGCCGAGGCCGAGGCCGAGCGCTTCCTGGGCATCTACCGGGCCAACCTGCTGCAACAGGTGCTGCGCCCACAAGCACCACGGCGCACGCCGGTGCCTGTCCACGCGCTGATGGCCCTGCGCGACCCCTTCCTGCCGCTGCGCGTGTTCGAGGGCTGCGCTGCATGGGCCACGGAGTTCACGCACAGCACGGTCGACGCCGCCCACTGGGCACCGCTGAGCCAGTCGCAGCAAGTGGCCCACACGGTGCAGGCGATGGCCCGACGCTGGGCGGTCGCGCAGGTGACACGAACCACGCCAGAGCATTGAGATGCACACCGACATGACCACACCCACAAAGCCCCCCACACCGCCCGGCACACCGCCCACCTCCTGCGCCATCGTCGTGGGTGTGGGCGAGGTCTCCGGCATCGGTGGCGCCGTCGCGCTGCGCTGTGCCCAAGGCGGGCTGCCCGTCTTCATCGTGGGCCGCACGGCGTCCAAGCTGCAGCATGTGGTCGATGCCATCGCGCAAGCAGGCGGTCGGGCCACGGCCTTGGTGAACGACCTCGCCGATGCGAACGCCGTCGAGCAGCTCTTCGCGGCTGTCGAGGCCACCGGCCATGCGCCAGAGCTGGTCGTGTTCAACGCCGCCAGCCTCAACATGCCGCAGCGCTTCCTGCCCGTGTCAACCAGTCAGTTCGAGGACAAGTGGCGGCTGACCGGCCTGGCCGGCATCCTGGTGGCACAGGCCGCGGCGCGCCGCATGGTGGCGCAGGGCCACGGCAGCATCCTGATCACGGGCGCCACGGCATCGGTGCGGGGCAAACCGCTGTT
>Ga0209107_10000431_pt1 | contig 24726 bp, 17 predicted proteins | sample LakErihyJuly2011_2_FD_187460 | JGI IMG/M metagenome (GOLD analysis project Ga0209107, IMG submission 187460) | Freshwater microbial communities from dead zone in Lake Erie, Canada - CCB hypolimnion July 2011 (SPAdes) (version 2) | ecosystem: Environmental > Aquatic > Freshwater > Lentic >...
CCTAAGATTCCTGTTAGGATACATGTTGTTGATTTTCGCCACCATATCAAAAGAAGGATTATGCAAGCAATCAGCATGATCCTTCGCATGGCGTTGATCGGCTGGAGAGATACTTGGGAACTGGGAAAGCATCAGTAGGATCTCTTCGCATCCCTTATCTTTCTTACTAGGGAAGTGACAATCAGCAGTAGCTAATACAGGTCTACCATAAGCGTTTGCTAAATCAATTAACCCGTCATTTAACTGCTTAGGGTTCCATGATTGCATCTCATAATAGAAATCATCTTTAAATATCTTTATAAACCTTTCAGACAACTTCTCTGCCCGAGCCGTATCGCCAGCCATGATTGCTTTAGAGATTGCACTACCCATACAACCCGATAGGGATATGATATCCCCATCAACTAACTCTTCTAATAGTTCAAAGTCAATCCTGGGTTTATAATAGAAATTGTCAGTCCAAGCCGTTTGATTCATCTTAAATAGCTTCTTAAGACCTTCATTGTTTTTAGCCAGCAATATTAAATGGAAACGCTCGCTTCTATCTTCTGAGTCAGACTTGATAGAAGGAACAAAGTAAGCCTCTACACCGAATAAAGGCTTTACATTATTGGCTAGGCAGGCATCTTGAAATTTTAATACACCGCCCATTGTGCCGTGGTCTGTGATTGCTGCTGCAATCTGACCGTTGGTGCTTGTTATCTTGGCAATCTCCTCGGGAGTTGACATTCCGTCAAGCAATGAATATTCTGAGTGGCAATGCAAGTGAACAAAGTCGGTCACATATTCTCCAAGTCAATATCTAGTAGCGAGTTAATTCCATCCATCTGTTTCCAGTAGCCAGTATTGTACCATGCATTCTTCAGAAAACATTTGATTCCAGCATCTTCAAGAATTTCAATTTCAGAAGGATTGTCTTCTACGACAAACATTGGATTTAAACTTTTTATAATATCAACCTTTTCACCAAACTTAGAGAAGTGCGGAACAGTGGTGCTTATGTTCCATTTGTCCAGCCAAGGAATTGTTTCTGCGACTGCAGCAGGTCTTCTTCGTGCAGTAACCACATGAACATCAATACCTAAATTAAACCAGTAGTTAACTTGAAAGAAAGCATCTTCAAATGGTTTTAAATTTTTCCAAAACAATGCATTTGAAAATAGCTTTAAAGCTTCTTCGTCTTGAGTATCTGTCATCAACCAATCTTTATAATCAACATCAACACCGCAAGCATAATGCAAGTAGTCAGATATGCCCGTGTCTATGTCAGCAATAACGCCATCTAAATCTAAAACAATTGATTTGTTTTTATAATTCATATTAATTCCTCTCGGTAAATTAAAAAACGCTGGGGCTTTCACCCCAGCGTGTCTTAAGTTCTTTTACCAGCTGTCTTTCATTTCACCAGTGGTTAGGTACATTTGTTGCTTTTCGTATGGCAACAACATATACACCGAATCAAGCTCATGCATTGGCATTGACTTAATAGCATCTGTTTCAGGAGATGTGTCTAGTGGAATTAATGAATAGTTAGTGTCGGATGCTGCCGAACCAGTTCTTGAATACTTATAGAATCTGTCAGTAATGGTTCCAAATTCTTTTGCGTATTCAATCAATGTCAAACCGATATGGCGCTGATTAAATGTTGTATCAAGAACTCGTGGTTCCCATACTCCTGGCTCTAGCTCAACCGCAATATTGATAAGCAAATGCGGCTTTGCTCGCCATGCCTTATCAACTGCTGCTTGCTCGGTACCCCAGCAACGGTAATTATACTTTTCCATTCCCGATGTAGAAGCGATTCTCCACTTCCAGTTAATTGGTGAAGTGACTACTGGAACATTGATTGCTGTTCCAATTGCTTCGGAAAAGTTTTTTGAGTCTTCTGTCAGTTCTTGACGGAAACGAATTCTGTATGATTGACCAGATTGTACCGTGAAGAATTTCTTCGGACCGCTTTCTTTTTTTGTTACAGACTTTTCAAGGTCTTTTAATGATTTTAATGATGAAAATGACATATTTATGTCCTCCTATAGTGTTATGGTTTTGTTATTAATTGCATTTATTATTTGCTCTTTAGTCATTTCGGCAGGGTCTTTAACTCCTTCCGAAACGCTTGCTACCGAGATTTGTTTGCCTCGGCACATCTCTATCATAGCACACCCCATTGCTATACCTGCATCATCATTGTCACAAAATAAAGTTATTTTATCAAAGAATTTCCTAATCATTTGACCTTGATTCTTAGATACAGCAGCACCTAAAGTTGCCACAACATTAGGGTATCCAGCTTGATGCACAAACATAGCATCAATACTACCCTCTACTATAATGACAGATTCATGATGCTTAGCGTTATTGATATTAAACAACTCGTCAGCACGCTTAAAGCCTTTATTATACAAATACCTCGGTTGTTGTGATGAATCAATCGCTCTACCGATTAGCCCACTCACACGATAATTATATGACCTAACTGGTATTACCACTCTATTCTTTTCATAAGAAAATCCAACTTCAAAGTGCTGAAGTGTTTCTACAGTCAGACCTCTTTCAAGCATCGTTGCCAGTAGGTTAATATCTTTTTCATAATCTATTGCAAGATTATCTATTGATAGCTCAGTATCCTCCTCAACTGGATTAAGATACTTGTTTAAATCCCGATCCATCTTGAACTTATCAAACTCTACATGCTTACTGTAAACCTTGCCTGTTAAGTTAAAATACAGTTGCCTAAAGTTACCTTTCTTACCACAGGAAGGGTTAAAGCACTGCCATAGACCAGTTTTTGCATTGATGTACATAGCAGCACTATGAGTGTTCTTATGGAAAGGACAGTAGACATTTAATTCTTCACTACTGGCGCTCTGAATCGCCACATTGTAAGTATTAAATAATGATAAAATATCCTCTTCTAGCGAGCTAGATAAGAAGTTTGAATTTGTAGACATCTCTACCTTGAATGTAATCTGTTCTTAGGAATGTTTTGTCAAAGTTACCATAGATATCTCTAGCCTCATCTTCCATCCACGGTCTCAGTCTGTTCAGTGTTTCTATATCAACAACTTCTCCTCTTACAATAACCTTTTTGCCTAAATGTCCCACTCTTCTACCCACTTTCCTGTTTCTAGGTTCCATCGCAAATAAAAACCAAAGTGCGATGCTCTTCTTACTTTTCTTGATACAACTTGAAATAGATCAGAGGACAAATCTCTATGTATTGCAAGAACAAGATCTGCGTCATAAGCCAATTGCTTGCTCCATGCTACTTCTTCAAGCTCTGGTGGTCTCTCAGAGTGTCCATCTGCCATTGTAACTGCTGCAACATCTATGATAGGCAGTCCATTCTTGACAGCGATCCTCTTGAAAGCTTTAGAAAGGTTCTTTGCTTTTTCAGTTTCATTCTTAGCACCGCTTGAATCATCAAAAAGGCTGTGATAGTCAAGAATTACCATATCGGGGTGATACTGATCAATCTTAGCCTGCACCATGTTTTGATCTGCCGAGTCAAGACCTTCAGATGTAACCAAGTGGATAGCGTGTTTACCTTCAAATGTAGCCTCTGCCCATTTTTCATATGAATCAACAATGTCAGGGTTTGCTTTTACAAGATCGGTATTAGTGAAGTGACCTTCACCATTGTTAAGCAAAGTATCTAACCTCTGCCCCTCTTGTTGCTTATTCATCTCCAATGAGATAATAAGTGGTCTATAGCCAGCCTTCCATGCATTAACTGCAAACAGTCTTGCAATGAACGACTTGCCAACACCAGTCCAACCGAGCAGAACAATAAAGTCTCCAGATTGCCAACCCCCGAATACTTTATCAATAACATCAATACCGCTAGGGATTCCAGCAATAGCTTTAGGGTTTAATGATCGTGCTCGTAGACTTTCTACACGGTCTTTCCACTCGCCAGCAAGATCTGTATCTTTAAGGTTTGAAGAGAACTTATATAGCTTAGATGACTCTTCCATTAAGAAAGATATTGCATCCTTAGGACCAGCCTCATTGATTAGATTATGAGCCTTAGCAACAATACCTCTAGCTTGGTACGCCAACGACTCCCTCTTAGCCTCATCAATATAATACTTAATAGGCTCTGGAGTAATAATAAACTCAAAGTCCTGGTGATGTTGCTTGATTGTTTCCTTTGACGGTACTTTGCTATGTGTTTCGTAGTGAGAAACTATAAAATTCCAAACATCACGGTATTCAAGAAATACATTCTCAACACCACCATTCACCGCCCCAACATAATCTTGAGTATCAACAATTGAATTCAGAAGTCTAACTTCGTAGTTCATTACGACTCCAATCTTTTCTTCGTTTCTTGGACAATGGATTTAAATTTATCATTAGATTTCTTATCAAACTCTGCTTTATCAACAAAATTTCTTGATTCTATTGCAAAATCAAATATCAAAAACGGACCAGTTCTGTTTTTGATAAAATATTCTATCCCAGTAGAGAGGTTATCTGTTTTATAAAACTTAGATAACGCATCCGCTACTGCCTCCTGTCTAGGAGAATCTGGAATAAATAACTTACTGTGCTTTTCGCAACAGCTTTTGAAGAAGTCTATCAGTTCTTGACCAGTTGTTATCATTTTCTTTTTTTGCTTTCTTCCATGTTTCTAATAAAATATCATACTCGGAGAAACCGCCATTTACGCCATAAGCAGGATTTGATTCCCACATATTTAATAGACATTCTTTTCTTACTGTACAGGATTTGCAAACATTTTTGGCATACTGAACATCGCTGTACTTATAGGAAAACCAATATTCACCATTGGCATCTATTGCGCAAAGGGCTAGGTCTCGCCAAGATGTCAATTACTTTTCTGCATCAAGTTCTTGGAGCTTTGCTTCAATTTGTGAGTCAATAGCATCCCACAATTTGTTCCAAGACTGATCGTCATCAATACTGGTGCATACAACTCTCGCACCAGCGTCAAGACGAAGTGATTCATAATTTCCTAAGTTCTTCGTAATACCAACCGAAGCCCATAGTTCAACTTGATTCTCATTTAGCTGTGTCATTTTTATCTCTTTCCTAGTTTTATTTTTTGGGATATTCTAATTATTCTTGCTTGTGCTTGCCCAGTAGTAACTGGTCTTCCTGGAGTTCTTCCACTGAAGAATGTTACCATATCATAGACATCTTGTCTTTCATAGTAGCGCCAACTTTTGTAACTTTCACAAGTTTGGCTGAATTTTTTTCCACTTGGTATTAATTCTCGCTTTTCATACTTACGAATAGTATCAGGTCTTTTTTCAACAATCTTAGCTACTTCACCAATAGTATAAATCCTGTGCATAATCAACTCAGCACCCTCATACGGCATGATGATTTCCTCTTTTGTCGTTAAATCAATAACATAGATTTTATTAAGATTTTTTGTTATCTTTTTAACTTTTACAATTGTATCGGAATACTTGTAAAATTTATTTAGGATTATTTTCGTCTGCAAATTCATAGCGTTCCTCTATTGTTTTAAAACTAAAGGCTCTCAGTATTTTATTTAGCTTCCTTACTTCAATGTCTGTACTATCAGAACAATTGATGCATGTTATGTCTACCCAATTTTTCTGCATGGCATAATATTGGCTTCCAATCATTTTCTTACCACCGCAAAATGTGCATCTAAAGTCTTTTAATTTAATAACTTTCATTAGTTCAACCAGCAATTATATTCTGCTGTAACCATGCCCTTCTCGGGATGAACGAAGTAAAGTGACTGAGATGGTCTGCCAGCAGCAGCAAGTACTTCTGCAGCATATGTATTGACCGACTCAGGGCTACCTGAAATTCTCAACTGAACTGTGTTGAATGTCATTTTGGTAGGAGTGTGGAAGTGACCGATATAGATATCATCAAAATCCTCATTTAAAGCACCAATCTTCCAACCGTATGCTTTCTTCTGGAATGTATGGAATGATGAAAGGCTGTTAAATTGATCACCGTGACATAACAAAGCTTTATAATTACCAATCGTGTCAATAGCGTACCAATGCCTTTCTCCACGACCATCGGGTATTTCAAACTTGATTCTCTTTTCTTTTTCAAACATTAGCTGGGTAATGCGGTAAAGCATTCTGTCACCATTGGTTTCAGGGTCATGGTCTCTTCTTGCACGACCACCGATAGAACCATGATTACCAATAACACCAACAAATGTTACCTTCTCAAAATTCTCCAACATCATGTTAATAAAGTTCTTCATAATGCGTGGACCATCAACAGTAATCTGCCTATACAGACCACCATCAACTAGGAATGATTGACCAGGAAAGATTAACTCACCTTCAATAATATCCCCCAAAGCCCAAATTCTAAGCTCTTTTACGGGGTGATCTTGTCTTTGAATGTTGGTTAATTCAACAACCTTTTCCGCAAACTTATAAATTCTTTGCTCACAGATAAGGGAGTTATAATCGGGAGTAATTTTAGCCAACTGCCAGTCTGCAATTACAGCAACAGCGACTTCTTCCCCACCTTTTTGCTTCTTGAAGACTGGCTTTGCAATTGGTTTATTTTTATTATCAGCAATATCTTCTTTCACTGCTTGATAAACGGCATTCGCTAAGTCATCATTCTTTGTTTTAAGTTTATTATATTCCTGTTGCAACCTAGTAAATGCTACACGCAATTCAGGGTCTGATACGGGGGTTTCCCCAGTTACTGGATCTTTAGGCACTTGAAATAGACCTTTCTCTCGTCTAAATTTGCACAAACCAGAGCTGTCAATTGATCTACGACATTCTTTATCTGCGTATTTATGGTTAGCTGTATGTGATTCAAATTGCTGATCGCAATTTTCTCCTTGGCATATTTTCATAAGGTTAATTGTACATCATCAAGAGGGCAATAGTTGCCATTTTGCAACTTATCTATATTTTTTTTATTTTACTTTCCCTAGTAATTTTATTGCGTTCTTTCATATTTTCACGCATTTTTTGACGATGTTTCTCCGTTGGCTTTTTCCCTTCCCTATGGATAGCACTATGTTCTGGAACAGTACACAGGTACAAATTAGCAACTCTATTGTCAACTTTTATTTCATTAATATGATGAACCGTTTCCCACGGCTCCAAGAATCTACCGAGATAGACTTCCATAACCGCCCTGTGTTCATAGACATAACCCTTAATGTTAAAAGGGTGATCTTGATTTAGAATACGAATATATCCCTTATCATCTATATATTTTCCACCACCGTAGTTGGGGTTGTGCTCGCCACTTGTTGATCTAATTGACCATTCAATGTCCTGCCTTTGTGAAGCTAGGTTAGGCAATACTACAATCCTCCGCCGATATCCTCAACATATAACTGAGCTTTCGTGTCTGCATCTGCAACAATCATAACGGCTGGCGCATTTGTTGCCCCAGACCCGCCAAAAGTTCTTGATGCTGCAACAGAAAAGTTTTGTTGAGACAATCCACCACCAGTGGATAGAACAAAAGAGTAAACGCCAGCACCAATGATATTATGGTCGGGGTAGTTCTTAAATGAAATAGCACTAGCTAGAATGTTAGCGTTAGCAGAAACATTGTAAAAAGAATATGGTGGTATTGCAAAGTCAAAACTTGTAAGCGGTGATGTATTTTCGTAATAACTAGCGCCTTGTACTTGTTGATAAAACTTTAATGATAAAACCGAATCCTCAGCCCCTTGGGCTCTAACATTGAAGCCAGGGAACACGCATACGATACGAATATAACGAGATGCGTCTGCGTTGACTCTTCTATCCGTACCGCCAGCTGGGTTTGTAAGAGCAATAATTGACTGGTTTAATGCAACAACATTAGACAGCAATGTACCCGATGATACTTCAATAAACTGAAGAAGACCGTTGGGTTTATTATCGTTGGCATCCCGAACCTGCTCAACATTCATTGACATCTGAGCCAGCCTTTCAGATGTTAAAGGTGTTCCGTCTGTCCATGATACAAATGTATAGTTCTCGTAAGCCATTTATCTATTATACCTTACTTTCTAGTTCTTTGATACGATTGTTTAGATCATGTATAACTGATATTAGATGAGGAATGAGAACAGTGTAGTCAACTGACGCATATCTTGGCTTTTGCCAAACCCCCTCTCCTGGAACAAACTCATAGTAATCTGAGTCAAACTTCTCCATTTCCTCTAAAGAAAACCCTTCAGGGTGTTCATCATAGCGGTGAACCCATCCTTCATAAGATCCAGAATCAAGAACTGCGGTTGGGTACAAACCCTTAAGCTCATCAGCTATAACACCAACACTACGACCAGCATTTTGCATGTACTGCGGTGCTTTATCATTCCAATCAAACTCATAAGTTTTTATTGAATAAAATTTATCCAATACTGCACTTGAAATCGGCTCTATATTGTCTTTTAATCTTCTATCTGATGCTGCTGTTTTTGTAAGATAAAAAGACACTCCAGTGTTATTATCAACAAGAGCATTTAATTGCCCAGTGCCATTGCTATATCCAAAAGCAATAGGGAAACCATCACTTTCTAAATTACTTGCATTGTAATATACACCTTTCCCATAAGAAATGAAATCACTTCCTTGAATTTCTCCGTCAGCTGTAAAGTTTCCTCCTACGCTGTAATCGTTAGAAGAAAAATTAAAATTTAATTTATAGAATGAATCACCACTCCTATAAGCAAGCCATTGATCACCATTCATTCTTACGCCGCCACCAGCAGTGTTTAATTCCATTCTATTATTGCCGTTATCTATTAGAACAGTTGGTCTTGTCCATGCCCCAGCACCAGCAAAATTTGTATGAGTTACAAAAGTGTCACTTGATATTTCTCCACGAATTTCTGCATTTTCTGCAGATAGATTTCCAGATGCATCAACTTGGAAATTACCAGACGATGTAACAATTGCGCCATTCCCATAAAGAGTAAAAGAACCACCAGCTAATGTTCCGTTAGAATAGATATCTACACCTGGGGTAAGAACTTCTGAAGCACTAAGTGAACCTCTAATAAAGGTTGTATCAAAAACGGCTTGACCTTGACCAGATACAGCCCAGCCAACTGTCCCAGAAGTAGTAATAGTACCATTGGCAAGAACTGTCCCATCAAAGTTATTACTTCTAATAACATTGTTAACAAGAACAATGTTTGCAGCCAATGCGGTTGCCGTAACTGCTCCAGCCGAAATATTTTCAGCCCGAACTTGCTGAGGACCCAATGTAATACCTGATGGTCCTAAAACACTGGTCTTTACTATCTCTGCAATAACATTTTTAAACACTCTAGAATTTTCTTCCTGCACCAATCGTATTGCCTCTATGCTGGAAAAATTAGCTGTAAAATCATAGAACGAATACTTCGCCGTATCTATACGGGCAGATGATATGCCATCATGGTTATGACCACCATTATAGAAAATAATAGAACTTTCGGATGTTCCTGTTGACAGAGGCTGCCTTATTGCCATCACACCACCTTCCTTATAACTAAACTCTGGGACGGCTGATTACCGTAACTAATTTCCGTACTTATTACCCAATACTCACCATTAATTATATCAAATGAATCCATTGATGATATCTTAACCCTATCGCCAAGTTGAATTCTTGGTGTTGGAGTTATGTTTAAGTTAAGAACAGGAACTGGATCGCTCATTTTAGATATAATAAAAGTTGCAATCGTTTTTGCATGTTCTAAATCAGTAATAAATTCGTTTTCTATTACAATTTCTTTTAACCCATAAAGTCTAATATTATCATCTAATGTTTCTTTTTGCTCCCTTATGTCGTTATTTGTGCTCTGAACGATGATCGGTATACCAGCTATTGAAGCAACAGATACTTCATTTTTTTGCTCATCAGTCCCCTTAAGGAACACTTCAGACCCATTTTCGGCATGTATAGATGCCCCAACTATTAAGTTAGCTTTATAAGAATTTGGTTCAAATTTAATGATTTCAATTAATGCTGGATTTTTATTAAATATACCAGAAATCAATGGATTTTGAATTTGAAAAGCAGGAGCTGAATTATAAGATATACTATATTGCTGAACTTCTCTCACCAGCGCATTAGCAGTGTGAGATGCAGCCGTAGTGTCAAAATACGCCCTAGTTAATGTATCTAGGGAGTTTGCTGTTTTAGCTTCGTATTTAATTATCTCACTATCAATTTTAACATACCCGCTTTTTGGGAAATAAGGCTTGTCAGTTGTAATCATTGGTATTGATGATGAATTTGATAAAATATTTGCGTTCAATTTTCCAACAGCAAGTGTTGTTCCATCATCAGGAGCCCAAAGTCCCTGAATTGCATTATTTTTTGTTGAAACACCCGTTAATTTTACAACCACTTTATTAGCCTGTAATTGAACATTGTATGATGCATCAATAATGTTAGTTGTATCTGAAAAAATTTGCTGAACGGTAGTGTGTTGATCTATTGTTGGTTCAAAGAATCTGTAATAATGCTCATACCGAGCCTTGTTGTATTCATCAATATATAATCTACCCAAATCGGCTAAACTTATTGTATCAATTAATGATTGAATCGTAACATCATTGCCATAAATAAAGGGCATGACAAAAATTGGTTGAATTTTTATTTGAATATAACTATTTTTGATTTCCGCAGCCGACAATTGTTTTGCAAACATAGCGAATTCATCTATATAGAAAGATCTAATACTTGATGGTGCTGTTTCTCCAACATTTTCTGTGTAAGATGCATTACGACCACCAATAGTTAAATCACGACCCGTATAGGCAACTAAGTTTCCAGTTGTTGTAACCGAATTAGACAAAGCACCATTAACATAATATTTTAAAGAATTATTCTTATAGGTTACAGCGATATGTGTAAATTCAGATGTTGAAATTGCTACATTTGAAGAAACGGTTTGCACACCACTTGATGATCTAAATTTAAATCCATGAGAAGTTGAATTATGGTAAAATTCAAAACCAGATGTAGGGGTTGCGTTAGCCCAATTGCTAATATACTCCCCATTAGAGCTAAACGATCCGTTATGGAATTTAGCATTTAATTCAATAGAGAATTCATTGTTGTAAACTGGGCTGGCTGAATTAAATACATCATAAGATATATGATAAGGGACTCTTATGTAAGAATTACTGGAAAGCAGCACGCTTTTGTTATCAGTATCGGAAACAACACCGCTAGGTTGACCTGTAAGTACCGATCCGACATAGATTCCATCATTTCTATTTGCAACTCTTTCAACAAAATTACCAGCAGTATTGACACTCCATGACCCGTTTGAAAAATTCAAATAAGGTGCAACATTTTTGTTCCCAATATAATCAAAACAAGGCATTGTTGCACACTCATCTTCATCAACCCAAGATATAGTGCCGCCAACATCCTTTTTTAAAGCAATTCCCAGTGTATTTGTTTTATGAAAAAATTCAATTCTTAATTCATAAGCATTACCAGCGGTTAAGTCCATTTCTTCGGTTAAAAAAGTAGTCGTTGCATCTCCTGTTTCATACCACTCATTTATTTCTGTTAAATTTTTATTAAAAAACATTCTTACACCGCAGTTTTTTACATCTAAACGAAGCCTTTGAATACCGCTTGAGGAAGGTATGTAAACCCCGTCAAAAACACCATTATAGTAATCCGTAACTGTTGTTCCATCTACCGCAACAAAGGAATCAGTTGTGTAATTTAACGCAACTGTTGTCTGCCCTGCTGGCTGTGTAGTTATTGCTTTTGATGTTGATACAAAAGACGGAGCAATGTATGTTGTTATGTCTAAAGCTTTCTCCTCAGCAGACAAAACCCTATCGTTAGCGTCAAGCTTTATATCCTTGATTGCACTTCTTTGTTTTTCTGCTGGGGCAACAAATCTAGCCCTCAAAGACTTAGATGGTGTCCTTGTTGAGTTGGCTCTATCCACGGTATCTTCATCAAAACCAAAATGCAGGATAGCATCATTCTTTGTATATGATTTTGATGGTATTAAGAAATAAGAAATATCAGATTTTGGAAAATTTGTTCTTAATAAAAGATTGTTAACTGATTCAGCAACAGTACTATCTTGCATAAAGAACCCATTGGTAATCATTTTTTCATTGGTAAATTTATTCCAATTTGTTAAAGTTGCAGAAGCAGTCATTGATGATGATGCCGATTGCCATTCATCAATATAATATGTACCAGCTGGCACATATTCGTATGGGTCAAAAGATACAGTAGTTCCCGCAGAATAACTAGCGGCTATTGTATCGGCATACCCTCTTGTCACCGCAGTAAAAGAAAATGCATCATTCTTATAACACAAGACCCTTTCTGGGGTAGCCGTACCTGGATTTATTGTAATAACATAGTTATTGTTTCCACCGCCAGCGGGGAAGGAATCTGTTGAGTTTACAGGAATCGTGCTTGAATTTGCTGAAATAGCATTTGATAATATATTTGTAATTAATTCTTCATTTGTTTTTAGAATTTGCCAACCAGTATAGACATGAACTCTTAAGTCTTTTTTCATATATTTACCAAAAGTTGAAGCAGAACTAAATATGCTAAAATCCTTACCAGAATTATCCAAGTTTAAATTACATGTTGAAGAACCACCACCAGCAATCGGCAAACTTGTTTCATGAACATCACGAACCTTGCTAACGCCAAAATCAATTACATAATCTGTTATATCAACTTGATAAATTGGGCATACTTCATTAACCCTTGCTCGGTCTAATGGGTTTTTTGTTGTATAAATTGTTAATGTAATTCTGTTTATATTTTCATTATTTAAATAATGAGTATTATAATAACTATCAGTAACTATTTCACCATCAACATTCAAAACAATAGTTGATGTATTAACATAAGCTTTTATATTATAAGCTTTAATTTGACCATTGTATTCTGATGTTATTACTTTTAATATATTACATTTTCTTTCCGTAAAATTATATTCAATAATAACTGGCGATGCAAACTCATACCCAGATCTAGTCGCATGCAGGGAGCTTGTGCTTTTTGTATTGGATATGAAACCAAATTCATAATTATCATCTTTTGAAGATGGCAATGCATGCCATTCTCCATTGGCAGTAATAGTTTTTCCAAATTTATCTTTTGCATCACACACAGCCCATGTAAATGACTGGCGTTCTATCCCATTAATTGATTCATTTGGAGTAAAATAATAATCCGATCTATTTCTTTTATTAAAAGATATCTCATTGGCGCTCAATGAACGATAAGTAGCAGATGGTGATCTAGCAGTCCTGAGCAGCATCCCGCTTGCTTCTGAGTTAATAGTCTCAGTTGATGGAGTTGTAAATGCCGAGTTGCTTGATGCAATATCAACCCCATTATATTTAAGAACATGCCTACTATCTAAGAAATCTATTAATATTAATGGCTTAATTCTTTGAGATATGTCTGTTGTTTTAGAAATAAAAGTATTGGAAATTGCTTTTCCATACAGACCAGTATCTAACATATTAAACTTCCTCTAATGTCATTGAACAATCCCAGAAATAAACATCATTGCTCAGATCTCTCCTTGTTAATGTTTCATTATAATCTTTCACTAATACATTATAACTTGTTTCTGTCGGTGGAGTCACTCCAGATTCATCTAAATTAACTATTTTTAGAACATGATGACTTGGATCTGAGGCTATTTCTTTAATATAATCCCTTCCCTTCTTCCCATCAACCGTGAATTCTGGAGAATTAGGCAACCACGACCAAGACAGGCTAAATGTCTTCCTGCCCGATCTTGCTGAGGACTTATAGTATCTACTTCTGGAATTGGTCCAATTTTTATTTTCAACAAAAATAGGCTCAAGGGCGGATTCAAACTTCCTATTATGATTAGTAATTGGCTTATCATCAATCAGCATAAATGTGCGAATTATTGAACTATCAACAATTCCATTAACAGCAAATTTAATTGCCTGTGCGGAAATTGAACCCATATTTTCAATAGCAATTCTTATTGTTGCCAGCGATATTTTCCCAACAATTGACAATACTACACTTGAATTTATCGCAGCAGATGCAAGGACTATTTTAGTTAGTATCGTAGATGCATTGGATGTCATAACGACATTGGTGGAGCCAAAAGCTGTTTTCACCATAGATGTAACAATTGAAGCAGCCGAGTCTATTGCAGATGAAGCCGATGATATTTTCATTCCTACCGTAACAACACTTGATGTACAATTTATTGCAGATGAAGCATACGCTATTTTTGTACCTACAGCAGTTAGTGAGGAAGTTGCACTAATAACAACTAATGACCCCTCTCTTATAGTTGTACCAGCAGTTACGGTTGTTGAAAGCAGGTCGGAAATATTTGCCGAAGCAAAGACTATTCTTCTAGCAGTAATTAATGCATCAGTATTTGCAGATGCATCCACTGCGCTAAACGCTATTTTGGTTAAACTAATTGCAACACTGCCATCAATAGATATCGCAGCAGATATTAACTTAGCATCATCAGCATTGTAGAAATCTACACCACTATTGAGAGGTTCACTAAAACTATAGAAACTGTCTGCCATTACGCTTCCACCAGAGACAAGGATATGTCATAGTAAGAACATTTTGAAGATGGATCTCTTCTTACAAGAGATTCAGAATATGAATCTATAAAGCAATTATATTCGGTATAACCTTCACCTGGAGATAATTCAATCCCGACCAAAACAGAAGATGTTGCATTAACCAAGCTATTTAGAAAAGCCCTACCACCCCTGCTGTCCACGGTATGTGCTGCCAAGTCTGGGAGCCAAGTCCACGATATATTAAACTTTTGTTTATTATTTGAATAATACCTTCTTCTATGACCGCTTGCCAGATCTATATCGTTAGCAGAAATTTCTTCATCAATCTTTATTGTTCTGCCGTGCTCAGTTACCTCTGTTCCATTAATAGAGAGAAGCTTGTATAGATACATTAGTTCCCCCTGTTTAATCCGCTGTAAGTACTAATCACTCTGCTCTCAAGACCCGCCGCTTTTTGATTTCGGGGAAGAACTGTTGTGTTATAATCTTTCATCATTGAGTTAAACCACTCAGGCTCACCAATGAAGTTATCTACATAGATGTTTACATTCTGTGTAGATGTTGACATTCCGCCAGCGAGACTGCCACTGAAGGATGATTGTGGGACAGAGAAACCTGGTTGAGGAACATTGAATCTCATTTGATTCATTGCTTCAATGTGCGCCAAGCCGTACTTCTTTACAGCACCAGCGTTAAGAACATACTCTCCACCATGAAGAATAGAAGGAACTTCTCCACCTTCTTTAAATTTGAGGTATCCGCCTTTCTTGAATTTTGGCATATAGCCGCCATTAGAAAATCTGTCAGGACCAGTATACTCAATATTAGTGCGAATACTGTTGAATAAGTCTGTCCTTGCAAGCAGTCGGGTGATATCGTTATCACTAAGACCTTGCATCATATACTTGCTTAAGTATTGACCAATTCCAATATCATCTCCACGCTTTAAGCCAGAAATTATCTGTGTTGGGCTCCCAAAATGAGGACCAGATCCTACATTCATATTTCTTGCCATTTGATAAGTAAACTGATTGGTTCCCATATCGCTTCCATGATCCCCACCTTTAAATATGTGTTTAAAGTAGGAACTATCAATTTTTGATGGGTTCATCATTTGCGCAAGTGATTCTTTAACAGCGCCATATGTTGAAACAGGTTTTTCATGTAATTGATAAGTACCCTTTGGAAATACAAGACCTCTACCTGGAGCTGGAGTTAGCACTGTGTCAACGGGGTATAGAGAACTCAATGATCCTGGGTTTGCTTTCATAGCATCCATGAAATTTGCTACAAGCAAGAAAGGTTCTTTGACACTTTCCCTCTGCTGATGTCCCATCACTGGGTGGTTGAGAGCAAAGTGTACTGTGTCTCGGACATACTCCATTGGGTATCCATCATTAGGGAATAGCGTTTGATAATCAGATGTTGGTCTAATAACAGCATTGCCAAATTGATCAATAAATGGTTTGTATGGCGTTTCATGAACTAAGAATAAATCTTCAGGTGTGAAGTCGGATAAACCAACATCTTTGATTGACTTTTGATACATTAATAGATCATTTCCAGTTGGTGCAGGGTTATATGACAGTCTAAACTTATCAACCTGCTCTTTACCAATATCAGCAAGTCTCTGCATCTCCATTCTTGCTTTCAAATCACCCTTGCTTCTTGCATACAATAAAGCGCTAACAAATGTATCTTTATTATCAATTGCTGGGTTTTCAAATTTATAACCAACATGAGCATTCGCCCAAAGACTAGCTACTCCACGACCAACTTCTGTAAACTCACTCTCCCCACTAATATCATATGGATTAAGTGGAATATTTTTTACCAGTTTATCATTAAGCCAATCTAAACCTGGGTATTCGTTTGAAGGCATGGTTGAGCCATATTGATTTGCCGTTTCATAAAGATTAGTAAATGGATTTCTTGACCTGTTTACACCAAATGAAACTTCTTCTAAACCAATCTTCCATGCATCAAATGATTGAGTAAGGGCATCATCCCCAATCTGCATTGTGCGACTAAGAATTTCCCTTGGGATTCTACTTCCTTCCATTATTGAAGGAATCGCTAGAGATCCACCTTTCGTTCCCATCCCTAGTGCTTTAGGAGCAAGAGCCATTTGGTCTCTTAATGCATTTGCAGTAGCCAGTGCTTCATTAAACCGTGAACGCAGAAGTTCACCACTGATAAGTGGCTGATTCCCTATTGGCAAATGCATAAAAGGAAATTCTTCCATCATATTTCCAGTTTTTGGTCTGTAACCAAGCGCCTCAGTTACTTTACTACGAATATCAGGTGGTATTACACCTTCACTATCTCTTAAAAGATCTTGTATTTGTTTACCAATATCCTGCTGCAGGAACTGATAATCAAAAACCTCTCCAGAGGCTGGAATTATTCTTGGATCTATGTTTTTAGGCGTAAAAGCTGCGGAGGCGGCTCTGTTAAGAGCATCAAAGATTCCAGTTAGCTCCCCAAAAGCCTCAGGGTCTACGCCAGAAACACCTCTTGCATTATCTCCAAGACCAAGAAGATTATCCAACATCATGTTATAGAAAGCTAAATCTTCTGGAGACTGCATTGCTTTAGGTATTGCCCCACTGACTTGCAATTGCGCTCTAAGCATTTCTCGTCTAGTTATTGTAGGAAGGTTTTGTGTTGCACCAGATGCAAGTCCATCCAACTCATCAAAAAGCTCAAGAATTGTTTTATCAAACGCTCCACCTTCGCCATGTGTGAAAGCAGAGTTTCTTCCTATTAATCTAGGAGCAAATCCATCGCCAAAGAAATCTTCAACAGCAACTTTAGGAATTTGAGATGGAGCAGGTGGAAGTGCTAATCTTGGTCTTACTATTTGTGTATCAATTATATTTGCAGGGTTTAATATTGTAGAATCAAATCCCTGAAGTGCACCTCTCCCCGCTAGCGCAGCTGCTTCTCGTGTCAAAGCATTATTCACAACAGCCATAACTCCTGGCTTCATTATTTGACCAAGAGTCATTTCTGTCGCAGAAAGACCCATTCTCCCTACTACCAGTTTTCCAATAGTTGGGGTAAGCTTGAATCCTTGTCCTAGTCCAGGGATTGAAGTTATAACATTAAATGCATCACCAAAATTTGTAAGTTTACCACCAGCAATTTGTCCGAGCCCGCCAGTTTCCCCGCCAGGAAGATTGAGACCAGTAATTCTATTAATTCCACGAATATAATTGATACCATTATCTATTTGATCTTGATTTCTCTTTTGTAGATTCGTAATTGGATTAAAACTTAATCTTTTATCAACTAATGCAAGTGGGGATTCAACAAGCGCTGAAGCAATATTAAGTCCACCACTGCCAATTTTGGCAAACGATTGAGTAGTATCTGTTATCGCTTTACTTAAGAAACCACCAACTTTACCAAACACACCCTGCTTTGTTGGCTTAACAACTGGCGGCATTGGTCCAATGAACTTCGGAGATGCACTCGCCCTCTCCATTGCATCTGCGCTTCCGTACTTTCTTACACTACCGCCAAGCGCCAAACCTTGTGCTTTTAATCTGTTATATGTACTAAGGTCAGAAAGTTTTGGAAAATCAACTCTGCCTAATCTAACTCCTTCAAACCCGTCAAGATACTTTGGAGCACGACCCCATGCGGATGGGTCTGATGCCAACCCCTTATACATAATCTCTGCTACTTTAATTTGATTTTCAAAAGATGGAGGGTTTAAAGGATCATTAAAATTACCAAACTTACCTTGACCAAATCGCATCCAGTTTGCTCTTGCAATATTGAGAGCACCAACGAAAACCCCCTTATCTGTTTTGCTAACTTTACCTAAACTCTTTTCCCAATTTTGACCGTTCTCAGAAACAGCAATTGCCTGCCAATCCAATGGGTGTAGAATCATTCCACTGTTAGCACCCGACCTTACATTAGTGTCTGGAACATAATAAGATTGACCGTTTTTGTTAGTGAACAGCTTCATTCCATTGTTAGTTTGATTAGAATCACTTTGTTTTGGCTTATTACCTACATTCCTTCTTACTGCACCGCCCTTTGCAAAACCAGGGATTGTCATGTATCCACCGTTTGCAAATCCAGGGACTGTCATATAACCACCAGAAGCAAAACCTCTGAAATCACCGCCGTTCTTTAAATTATTAATTCTTTCTAAATTACCTTTTCCAAATTTCTCAACGGCTTTATGATTAATGATATATTCGCCACCATGCAGCAATGCTGGAATTCCTTGCGATGCGGGGGCTTTAAGATATCCACCAATACCGTATCTACCAACTTGACCACCATACATAAAACCAGTTCTGCCCTCGGAGTCAGTTCTGTAAGCGTAAGCGTTAGGGTTTGCGGTTAAAGCAAGAGCCCCAGATGCAATATTTAAAGCAGGTAGTGCCAACTTTAAAATTGCTATTTCTGTAGCACTCAAACCAGAATCTGCCCTTGCTGCAGATGAAAGTATTCCAACGGAGCCTTCTGAAATATGAGCACCAATAAACTCTGTTACTCTGGTTGCCATTATTCCCAGCTGTGCTGGAGGAATATAAGCCTTACCAGCACCATACTTTTTTGCAGCCGTAAGCGTTGTCGCTTGAAAATCTTTCATGGTTGCTTCATCTAAAATAGTAGTTGGCGCAGCAGTTTGACCGCCAACATTTGCCAACGCATTTTGAGCGGCTACAGCTAGATCTACGACTTTTTTAATCTTTGGCTTCAAACCATCAAACAAGTCATCAAAGCTCTTAAATATTTTCTCCCAAGCAATAGTTCTATTGAGTTCTGATTCCAAAGCTTCAAAAGCATCTTTACCAGCTTTTGTCCAAATATCTTTAATATTATTTGGATCACCAGGTTTAGACAAAGATGAGGTAATCAAAGTAATTGCATCAACAGCTGGTTTTACATATAGTGGAGCAAATGTTGTACTGAACGCATCCTTAAAGCCTTGCTCTACTCCAGACACCATTAAACCAACTGCTCCGAGCAAAGACTTCGGATCTTTTGATTTTGTATTTACTCCAAAAGATATTGCTGCTTCATTAATTAAATCACCCATTGAAGCAGAGAACATTGCAAGAGCAGGATCTCTTACCGCTGCAATAGCCGCAGGAAGTTTTGCAAGACCAGTTTCAAATGCAGTACCTAATTCCAGGGAGGAAGAAAGTGCTTTATCCGCAACACCTTTCAAAGCCGCAGCAAATTCTTCTTGTGTTGCAAAAGACTTATTCTTAACTCCCTTCATGAATTCATCAAAAGACTTAAGAATTACATCAAACTCTTCCTCTGCCAAATCCTTTTGATTAGCAATTGCTTGCTTAGCAAGATCTCTCTGAGCGGATTGAAGCGTCTTTAACCTGTCACTATCAAGATCAGTAAGTGATTTATCAGATTCAGTTTTTGATGCTACTTCCTCTCTGTCAAGTCTTCTAACATCAAAAGTCCTTCCCTCATACACCGCCAGTTTTCTTTCAACAGAATAATTTTCATGATCATACTGTCGCTTGTCAATGATCTCTCGTTTTTTAGATTCATAATCTTTTGTATCTGTAAGTCTTTCTTCAGCTGCAGCCAATTCGTCAATAGCAGTAATCTGATCATCGTATGCTTTAAGTTGTTGGTCTTTTTGTTTCTCAAGAGCATCTGTGTATTGAGTTACAATATCATCAAATTTTTCATCAACATTGCTATAGAAAGCACCCTTAAGTGTATCTTTTATTTCAGCAACTTTTGATTTCATTCCATTATTAATTTGATCCATCAACGATTCGCCACCTGCAGTTGCAGCGTCCGCTGATTCTTTGACTATATAGGCAATCTGGTCAATCACGCCTTTTGGTGATCCTTTGTCTATAACAATTGGTACATTTATTCCGTTAACTTTTATGTTTGTTGCACCTAATACCTCAACATATCTCCTATCTAATTCGGCTAGTATTTTGTCATATGCACCACCAACACCAACCCCTGCGCTTTTAATGAGATCCCTTAGCTTTGCATCCCATTTCTTAATATTCTTCTCAGCTTCCGTTGGTGGCTTTATAGGGGTTTCTGAAACATATTTTCGCAGCCCTGGATCAACACCTTCAAGAGCTTTCTCTTTTTGTGACTTTTTCTCGTAAGACTGAGCAAAAGTCACTCCTGCATCAGAGACTCCAAATAAATCATCCAACTTCAAAACACCCCGAAGCAATGGAGAAGTATTTATGACACCCTTGAGTATGCCGTTCGTAGTGCCTTCAGCTATGTTTTCCCCTATTTCTTTCATAGCAGCCCATATCATTTCTCCCAATAACTGCAAGAGACCCTGCATCACTTGAATAATTACAGGAGCTGCATAAGCAAATGCATTGATTAAACCAACTGTAATAATTTTAAGAATGCCAACAATATCGTATGCAAAGCTAACCATCACTGCTTTCAATTTAGCCATACCCGCAGTTTTGTCACCGTTGGAGAAATCTTTAATTGCACTGCCCAGCAAAATAAATTTGTTAATAATTCTTGTAATCTGAGGGACAACTGTGTTCTTAACAAATGCAGCACCAATTGTTTCAGCCCATTCCTTAAATGCCGTTGTAGCTTTCTTAATAGCATTAGCTATTATTGTAAAGAAGGCTGCATTCTTTTGACCTTCACTGGTCAATCCACCCATTTGTTTATCAGCCCCAATAAAGACAAAGATTAAATCTCTTACTGGAGCAAACAATGCTTTTGCGCCATCAACTAATGCTTTGAATGCTTCCTTGAGCGCCGTGGCTGCTCCCGCTAGTCTTCCGTTTGCTGATTTGAACATTCCATACAGTGCAATAAGGATTCCAATAATTGGCACTATGATCAACAAACCTGTACCAACTAGAAGGATAGCACCAGCTAATTTAGAGAAAATATTTAATCCAACCGTAGCCGCCTTTTGAATACCACCGAATACATTTGATGTTATTTGCCCAGCTCCAGCGGCAACACCCTTGAGCATTGATCCAGATTGTGCAAAGATAGTTGCAGTACCAGCAAATACTTGCTTCAACCCACCAAAATTCTTTAACACTTTTGTCAATGGACCAATAAGAACAGACAAACCACCAGACAGAGCAAACAGCCAAGTTTTACCAAGCGCCCCAGTTAAGAGTTTCTTCAATCTTGTAAAGTTTGGCAAAACACCTTTTGTCAAAAGCCTGTCTATATCTGCAAGGTCCTGCTTGATCGGCAATCCAATTGGAATCCTGCCAAACGGAAGAAGTGATCTTTTCCTTGTAGCAGAACTCAAAAGTGTTTTTTCAGTTCCATCTTCTAATTTCTCAGTAACATATTCAGGAATTATATTCCTCTTCTTCATTTGCTTACCAAAGAGAGATTCAATTACACTCTTCTCAGCACCCGCTGCAAACTGTCCCTTCAAAGCTTTGTTACCAAACAAAGCTTTTGAAATTGCACTTTGCTTAAGTGCAACCGAGGCGGCAGTCACTGCTGCGGCACCCTCGGTAAGTGCTGCACCTGCTGTCTGTCCTCCTGTTGCAACTGCTGTCGCACCCGCAACATGACCCGCCATTAAATCATCAAAATTCGGAATAATATCTTTTAAGTTCGCATCAAAGATATTTTTTGAAAAGATGTTTGGTCCTTGGAACCTATGACCAATCTTATCAATATTGAAACTCTTTCCATCACCGCCATCATCCCCGATAGGGATGCCTCTGCTTCTTCTTTTACGCACTATTCTTGGTGTCTTCTCTTCTTCATTTTCAGGTGGTGGTAGTGTTGGTTTTCCAGCACCCGTTGTTTTATTTGCTGGAATTACTTTAGGAGCCTTAGCTGCCTCAGACAAAAGCCTTGCAGTTTCTTGTTCAATCAATAAAGATTGATTTATATATTTTTCTAAATCTGCAAGTTCTTTTTTAAACAATTCCAGCCTATTCTTTTTTGCAGCAACACCTGAAAGATTGTTTATTCCTGTTGATCCCTTACTAGGATGTGCAATCTGAGCTGCAGCAAAAGCTTCAGCATATTCTTTCTCCGCCATTACAACTGATTCTGAAATTTGCTTAATCTTCAATGGAGCATTTAATTTTATCTTTTTCAAATCTGTAGTTTTAAGGATTTCACCTGCCCTGATTGTTGAAGAATCAATTTCCTTAAATGCAGTAGCTAATTCTTTAGCAGCCCTGTCTAATGCTTTTTGCGCTTTTTTGGTAATTGGTTTTCCTGCCTTTTTGCCAACTGGTTTTACCGTTACTGTTTCAACTATATCTGCAGGATCTAGCACTGATGGATCAAATGCATCAAGTGCAGAGTTGGCAACATCTTGCATTTGCTCTTGTGCCTGCACAAGTGGGCGGACAAGTTCTCCCTTAAGATCGTCCATATTAGGGACATCAATATCCTTTACATCACCAGTTATTACCTTTACACCCTCATCCAAAGAACTAGCTACATCTTGCTGGAACTGATCAATTGGATCAACGATGGATGCTACCATTTGGGCTGCTACATCAGGAACAACAATGTTCTTCTGATCAATCAAGCCCTGGACTTTATTGGCTAATTGGGTACGAAGATCAGTTAATTCTTGATTAACATCCCCAACCGCTTGTGTAATTGCCTTCTTAGCCCTTCCTGTCCTTTCAGAAAATCGTCTTCTACTTGCTCTTGCACCATCTCTTGTATCTCGCTGCCTTCCCTGTCCTGGCTGCAGAATATCTTCTTGAAGCCTAAGACCAGTAGGGACGGAAGACCTTGCCTCTTCACCACTTGCTAAACCAACATAATTAGATTTCATTCCGTCTACGAATACATCTTTCAGATTCTGAGCTAAACCTGCTTCTGTTCTTGGGTCTAACTCTAGCTTAGGTCCTTTTGGTCTTGCCCCAAAAAACTTTTGATAAACGCCTTCAACGACTGTTTTCCCATCTTCTCCTGGCACCCCACCCAAGTTCTTGCGCAATCTTTCAACAAAAGAACGAAGAGAGCGTTTTGTATGGGCTTTTGAATTAGGACCAGCCATTCCTGCTGCGGTTTGGCTCCTAAATGTTGCAGTAATATCTTTTATTGTTGCCTGCATCACTTTATTAACTGCGTCATCTGGTAGTTCAACAAGATGATCAAAGAATGCCCGAGTAGCATCTGCAGCCGCCTTATGCCCCGTCTTTGGGTGTCTAGCAATTGTATTCATGGCAGTCATTAATTTATCAATGTCATGTCCTGCTCCCGTGAGCACTTCGCCAAGTTCTTTACGAAGACCCTCTGCAAACTTCTCAACAATGTTAACCCCCCTCATTGGCACAGCAGCAGCGCCTACAGATTTAGGCGTTCTAAATAATCCTCCTAAATCAAGATGCCCAGCATCTGAAATACCTGCGGATTTATTTCGTCCAAACAAACCTTTAATCCGACCAAGAATGCTTTGCTTTGCATCAGGTATAGCAGGGGCGGTAGGAGTAGCAAACGATGTTCGTATTGGATAATCTTTAAGTCTGAAAGGTTTCCCGTAGAAATCGGTTACAGATGGTATTCTTGCTTGATCAAATTTCGGTCCAAGGAAACGAGAAGTTGTTTGAGGATATGCAGATGGGGGAACAACTGGTTTTACAATTGGCTTCGGGTATACAGGGGTGTATGGGCTATACTGAGGAACAACTGATTTGCCCATCATGTCAATTCTTCCTGGTGTTTCACCAATGGCTACGGCAGGTCCACGAGCCCTCTCCGATGCCATAGCTGCTGCATTTCTCTTAGCTACTCTTTCAGCCCTTGATAGTTCTTCTTCAAATATTACCCCTGAAGTGTCAACAGGGGCATTCATTGCAGCAATTCTATCTTGTAATGTTAATATGTCAGCAGTTGGACGATTTGGTGGTATGTACCCAGCTTTCTTAATTTTACGATTAAGTTCTTTTCTTTCTTTAATTAATGTTTTCTCTGCATCACTCAAATCAGTGCTTGGCAAAATTTCGTTTAATTTAGTTTCTGCATCATGTATTTGGCTGTCAAATGACGCTGGAGATGCATCCAGTCTTGACCTAGCATCGGATATAATTCTTCTGTTATCTTCAATTTCTCTTTCTATATACTTAAGCTCTTCGGCGTGCATTTTTCTGATTTCTGCTACTTTTTCCAAACCTCGTTTTTCAAGTTTTTGTTTTGCACTAGGAGTAGAAGCGGCTTCCATTTCTTCTGTTAAAATTTTGTT
>Ga0209107_10000432_pt1 | contig 24684 bp, 20 predicted proteins | sample LakErihyJuly2011_2_FD_187460 | JGI IMG/M metagenome (GOLD analysis project Ga0209107, IMG submission 187460) | Freshwater microbial communities from dead zone in Lake Erie, Canada - CCB hypolimnion July 2011 (SPAdes) (version 2) | ecosystem: Environmental > Aquatic > Freshwater > Lentic >...
TATCTTTACGTAGAGGATCTTTTATCGCGGCCAAATCTCCTGCATATTGCTCTATAAATGCACTGTTTTTAGTTGATTTTGCAATTGTACGCAACAAATTTACTAATTCTAATTGTTCTGCTTTAATAGGAGAAACAAAGGCATTCCAAGCAGCCTTTTTACCTTCTAACACCTCTTTTTTGGCTTGACTTGAGATAGCGTCTAAATCTTCTTCAGATGAAAATTCATTTTGAATCAACCATTTTTTCATTTGTTTAATACAGTCATATTCGGCTTCCCAAGCCAAGCGTTCAGCATTTTTATACCTTTCGTGAGAACCTGAAGTTGAATGCCCTTGAGGTTGTGTTAATTCTTTTACGTGAATTAAAACAGGAACATGTTCTTCTCTTGCAATTTTGGCTGCTTTTTGATAAACGTCTATCAAACTTGGGTAATCCCAACCTTTAACAGTCAATATTTCATATCCATCACTTGTAGCATCTTGCTGAAATCCTTTCAATATTTCTGAAATATTTTCCTTTGTAGTTTGGTGTTTTGCATGTACAGAAATTCCATATTCATCATCCCATACACTTATTACGACTGGAACTTGCAAAACTCCAGCGGCATTGATAGTTTCAAAAAACAAACCTTCCGAAGTAGATGCGTTTCCAATAGTTCCCCAAGCTACTTCATTTCCATTATCAGAAAATCCCGTTTTGTGCGCTAAACCTTTTACGTTTCTATATATTTTTGAGGCTTGTGCCAATCCTAGTAATCTCGGCATTTGAGCGGCAGTAGGAGAGATGTCTGCACTTGAATTTTTTATTTGCGTTAAATCGTTCCAATTTCCATTTTCATCAAGTGAATGTGTTGCAAAGTGTCCACCCATTTGACGTCCAGCACTCATAGGGTCATGATTGATATCTGTATGCCCGTACAATCCCGCAAAAAATTGCTGTATTGTCAAATGTCCAATTGCCATCATAAAAGTCTGATCGCGGTAATAACCTGAACGAAAATCACCATTTCTGAATGCTTTTGCCATTGCTAATTGTGGCACTTCTTTTCCATCACCAAAAATACCAAACTTCGCTTTCCCAGTCAATACTTCACGTCTTCCCAATAAACTGCATTCTCTACTAACACAGGCAATTCTGAAATCATTTAAAACTTCTGTTTTAAAATCTTCAAAAGAGAGCGCTACAGTTTCTAATTGTTTCATAAATTATTTTTATTGGAAATTTTAACAAAAATATGTAAAAACTATCTATTTACATAATAGTTTGCATAAAAAACAATTAAAGTATTGATAATTTTAAAGCTATAAAATCTTTTTAAATTACATTATTCTTAAATTAAATATAAATACAGTTTTAATTCAGCAATTCTTTTAGGAAAACACACTGACTTATAACCATTTTCTTGTAAAAAGGTTGACTAGTAATTTAGGATCAAATGTTATTACAAATCGAATTTTTTCATTGTATTTATTTTGGGAGATCTCTAAACCATTGTTAGAATACACTGGAAAATACAATTCAAAATACTTGGTAACCAAATTGAAACGAATTCCACTATCATATATAAATTTTGGATTCTGAAATTTATTTTTCAAAATACCAATATCGCCATAGATTTCTATCCAATTCCAAACAGTATAACCCCCATTAATAGTTGTTAACCACTGATTTGCAAAAGCGTTATCTAATTTTGATTTAAAACCTCCATCTGCCATTATATATTGCTGACTAAAAAAACCAGTATTTTCTGATCTTCCATAATAGCCATAGTCAAATAAATAATCTGTGGGACGATCGACCGCAAAACTAAAAAAATCGGATTGCGAATTATTGTAGAGAAAACTACCTGCAAAAAATCGCAAATTTAGTTCCCGATTGTCATCATATAATTTTCTATATTCAATTTCCGCTGCTAATTTTCCAAATTTTGAAGAAATTTGAAAATCGGTTGTTAGGTTAAAATGATTGATAACTTCTGTTTTGGTGTTGAAATATTTGGCATTAAATACTGAATAATTTTCGGTGGAATTGTCTATAATAAAATTGCTTTTTTCTCTGTTTACAATTACTTGCCGCAATAGTAGCAACTGTTTTCGATTGTCTCTAAAATTACTTTCTCGAATTCTAAATTGAACAGTTGGATTTATTTTTTGATAGTTAGCATCGGGAGCATAATGAAAATAAGCGCCATTTACAGAATATCTAATATTGTATAAATTACTTTCTCTATAGTTTTTGTTAATCACAAAAACGGCTGCTCCTGAGAGTGATTTCGAAGTAGTAGAATAGGCTGGATTTATATCAAATATAAATGGTTTGTCTAATATTGTTTTATTATGAAGTCTTAAACCTGGGGATAAACCATCATATAAATTGTAAGTTAAGGTGGGGACATAAAGGATTTGGTTATAATAGGGATCTTCCAAATCTTTCATAAAAGTAAATTTTATTGGACGATTATTCGGTAAAATACCTTTCAGTGATTTCCAATTGTTTCTCAAATTATATTCGGGTACTTCATTTTTATAATTCAAGACAATCTTGTCAATATTTTGACGCCCTATAGTAAATGTGCTATCAGAATTTTGAGAATCTATCCATTTTTTAAATACAATTTCGTTGTTTTTTATGCCATAAACGGGAATTGGAACAACTACGCCAGTTTTGTTATTTATTGAAAAAGTGATGCTGTCTTTAGTTTTGGAAACTTTAGAAAATTTATAATCAATCAAGTCTCTTGAATCGATGATTGTCTTGAAAAACCAACTAATATCTTTCTTTGAATTCTTTTTTAATATAGTTTCAAAATCCGTTCTACTAGTTTGTTTTCCTTTATTTTGTTCATAAAACTGCCGAACAGTAAACGGAATATAATTATCACCCAGATAATTATCTAAATATATAAAACTCAAACCAGCTCTATATTTACTGGCTATTTGTTCGTTAAATTTTATCAATGAATTTTTTGGATTACTTAACGGTTGATCTAAATTTTTTCGAGCCATCAACATATAAAAATAGCTGTATTGCTCATTAAAATTTAGTTGAGTCAAATTATAGCTTTTTAATAATTTGTAATTGGAAACCAATCCAAACATTTTCGACTCGGAATGATTTTCATCAATATATTTCATCATTGCATATACCTGAATACCATCATAAATCCAATTGTCTTTTCGAGGATTCAAATGCAAACTGTTTTTCAAATAATTATTCAAATAGGTCTTTAAAAACTTAATTTCAAATATAAATTCATCAGGAAATGGACTCAAAAATGAAGGCAATTGATTGAGTCCGTAAAACGGATTTCTTTCATAATCAGTTTGTGAAACCGTTATTTTTTCATTTGGAAAATGCCCAATCAAACCGTCAACAAAATTAACAACTTTGTCTACAATTAAGGCTTCTTGAATTTTGTTAATTCTTGTTTCTTTGAGATTAACCAAAACATTTACAGTCTTGTTTTTGTGACTAGAGAAACTGCTTTTTGGCTCTATAAACAAACTAAAATCGGTTCTGTTTTTGTCGCTTAAAAAATAGTTTACAAACAATGAATTGTCGTTTAATTTAATGCTATTTAAATCTGTAGTGGCTTCTGAATTATTTGGAATTTTTAAATCAATTTCAAAATCAGATGGTGCATTCGATACGTCGTCTAAATTATTGTTATTATAGGTTACAAAATCACCATTTTCATATCTAGCGGGAGTCAGAAACCAATTTTTTAAGTTCATGCCACCAGTTTCTGTATAACCGTATTTCGTGAATTTTGCATTTGGAATTTTGACAGAATAAGATAGTTGTAAAGTAATTTTTTGATTGGGCTCTAATTTGTTTCTTAATGAAACTTTTAAATAATCTGAAATTGCTTCTGGTCGGTTCCAAATAAGAGACAACTGCGAATCATCAATTATGGTTAAATTATTGGTACTTCCACGTTCTTTTTCGGCTGCTAAATGAAAATCACGATAAAATTCATCTGAAAACCGGTTGGCTAAAGCAGTATTTTTTGAAGAATAGGCATGCATCCAATCATTTAAAATAATTGAATTCAAAACTTCCCCAGTGGTGTTTATAAAGGTAATTTCTTGTTGTATATTCAAGGTTTTTTTTGCTATATTCACTTCCACGTTGATTTTGGTGTCGTGTTGTGCATAGCATTTCGCCAAAGCAAATACCATCAAAAGAATAACAAAAAGTGTTGAAATGGATTTCAATTTTATTCAGAATTTAATAAAAAAATATTTAATTATTATTTAAGCAATAAATCTCTAATTTTCACATAAAAAATTAAGCTGTTTTTGAGACGGTTTAATGGTTAAAAATTAGGTGATAAGTTATATTTTTTATAAAAGGTATCCAACACCTCAATGACTTCATCTTCAGTATCTACGATTTTAATTAACTTCAAATCTTCAAGACTAACGTTGTTATACTGCTCAATTAAAACTGTTTTAATCCATTCCATCAAGCCCGACCAAAAAGTCCTACCGACTAATATTATTGGGAATTTTCCAATTTTTTTTGTCTGAATCAACGTAATTGCCTCAAACATTTCATCTAGAGTTCCAAATCCTCCGGGCATAATTACAAATCCTTGAGAATATTTCACAAACATCACTTTTCTTACAAAGAAATAATCAAAATTCAAGTTTTTATCTCTGTCAATATACGGATTGTAATGCTGCTCAAACGGTAAATCGATATTCAAACCCACGGATGCTCCGCCGCCTAAACTCGCACCTTTATTACCCGCTTCCATAATTCCAGGTCCACCTCCAGTGATAACTCCATAACCCGCTTTCCCAATTTTGTAAGCAATTTTCTCTGCTAATAAATAAAACGGGTCATCAGTTTTTGTTCTCGCCGAACCAAAAATTGTCACACAAGGTCCAATCCGACTCATACTTTCATAACCATTCACAAACTCCGCCATAATCTTGAAAATTGCCCAAGAATCGTTCGCTCGCACCTCATTCCAAGTCTTTTGTTTCAGCTTATCCTGAATCACTTTGTCCTCATCATTATCAAAATCTTCTAATTTCATAAGTGTTATTTTTTATTTTATATAAATTACAAATCTCAAAAAATCTCAGCCAGCTAAAGTAACTCTTTTTTTAAAAATTGTGCCGTATAGCTTTTTTTATTTTTTACAATTTCTTCTGGCCTTCCTTTCGCAACAACTTCTCCTCCACCTTTTCCGCCTTCAGGACCAATATCAATAATATAATCTGCCAATTTAATTACATCCATATTATGTTCAATAATCAATATCGTATTGCCTTTATCAACCAATTTATTAATCACATCCATCAATACCCGAATGTCCTCAAAATGCAATCCAGTTGTAGGCTCATCAAGAATATAAAACGTATTTCCTGTATCTTTTTTAGATAATTCCCCAGCCAATTTAATCCGTTGCGCTTCGCCACCAGAAAGTGTCGTACTTTGCTGACCAAGAGTTATATAGCCCAAACCAACATCCTGAATTGTTTTTAATTTTCTATAAATCTTGGGAATCATTTCAAAAAACGGAACCGCTTCGTCAACAGTCATATTCAAAACATCTGAAATCGATTTTCCTTTGAATCGAATTTCCAATGTTTCTCTATTAAAACGCTTTCCTTGACACGTTTCGCATTCAACATAAACATCGGGTAAAAAGTTCATTTCTATTGTCCGAACTCCCGAACCTTCGCAAGTTTCACATCTTCCACCTTTCACATTAAAACTAAATCTTCCTGCTTTATAACCCCGAATCATACTTTCAGAAGTCATCGTAAATAGGTTTCTTATTTCCGTAAAAACTTCGGTATAGGTAGCAGGATTTGAACGTGGCGTTCTCCCAATCGGACTTTGATCAATATCAATAACTTTATCAATATGCTCCAAACCTTCAATTTTCTTGTACGGTTTTGGTTTCTTAACGCCATTAAAATAAAAGGCATTCAAAATAGGATAAAGCGTTTCGTTTATCAATGTCGATTTGCCACTTCCAGAAACTCCTGTCACGCAAATAAGTTGCCCTAAAGGCATATCAATAGTAACATTTTTTAAGTTGTTTCCCGTTGCTCCAGTCAATTTCAAAAACTTTCCATTTCCTTCACGTCTCTTTTTTGGTATCTCGATTTTCATTTCTCCATTAAGATACATTGCAGTGATAGTATGGTCTTTCAAGATTTCTGTGGGTGTTCCTTTGCTAATTATTTCACCGCCAAATTTTCCAGCTTTTGGACCAATATCAATCACATAATCTGCACGTTCAATCATATCTTTGTCGTGTTCAACCACAATCACAGAATTTCCTAAATCTCGCAATTGCTTCAAAGAATGGATTAATTTATCATTGTCTCTTTGGTGCAAACCAATACTCGGTTCGTCTAAAATATATAAAACACCAACCAATTGCGAACCAATTTGTGTTGCCAATCGAATTCTTTGCGCTTCGCCACCAGAAAGTGATTTTGAACTTCGGCTTAAGGCCAAATAATCCAAGCCAACATTCATCAAAAAGTTCAATCTGTCTTTAATCTCTTTAATTACTTCAGTAGCAATAAGCGTTTGTTTATAAGATAAATGATTGTGTAAATCGTGAAACCATTTTGTTAAATCTGAAATATCTAAATCGCATAATTCGGCAATATTTTTTTCATTGATTTTAAAAAATAATGCTTCTTTTTTTAATCTCGTTCCTTCGCAAACAGGACATTTTACTTCGTCCATAAATCCAGAAGCCCAACGTTTTATTGTTGCTGAACCACTTTCGTCGTGTTGGTTTTTTATGAAATGGGAAATCCCTTCAAATTCAATTTTATATTCCTTCGTAATCCCCAATGTTTTCGATGCAACAGAAAATTTCTCTTTTCCACCGTTCAAAATCATATCCATCGCTTCCTCAGAAATACGATCTATAGAATCTGATAATTTGAAATCAAATTTTTCTCCAATAATTTCCAATTGCTTGAAAATCCAAGTTGATTTATATTCGCCTAAAGGCGCAAAACCACCACTTTTAATCGATATTTTTGGATTTGGAATTATCTTTTTAATGTTAATCTCATTAACCGTTCCTAAACCATTACAATGTTCACAAGCACCTTTTGGAGAGTTAAATGAAAATATATTAGGTTCTGGATTTTGATAGGAAATTCCTGTAGTTGGACACATCAAATTCCGACTAAAAAAGCGAACTTGGTTGGTGTCTTGATCTAAAATCATCAATACATTTTCACCGTGATACATCGCAGTTTTAATACTGTCAGTCAATCTTTTCTCATTTTCTATTGAAGAATCAACAGCAATTCGGTCGATTACAATTTCAATATCGTGGGTTTTATAACGGTCTAATTTCATTCCAGCCGTAATATCTTTTATTTCGCCATTAACACGAACTTTTAGAAATCCTTGCTTTGCAATTTGCTGGAATAATTCACCATAATGTCCTTTTCGAGCTCTAATTACTGGCGCAAGAATATTGATTCGTTTGCCGATAAAATCTTTCGTAATCAATTCTTTTATTTGGTCGTCATTATAGGAAACCATTTTTTCGCCTGTATTATAACTGTAAGCATCGCCGCCACGCGCATAAAGCAAACGTAAAAAATCGTATATTTCTGTAATAGTTCCCACCGTTGAACGAGGGCTTTTGCTCGTTGTTTTTTGTTCAATAGCAATTACTGGCGAAAGACCGTCAATTTTGTCAACATCGGGACGTTCTAAACCACCAAGAAACTGTCGGGCATACGCAGAAAAAGTCTCTACATAACGGCGTTGTCCTTCGGCATAAATAGTATCAAACGCCAAAGACGATTTTCCCGAACCCGAAAGTCCAGTAATCACAACCAATTTTTCTCTGGGAATGGTAACGTCTATATTTTTAAGATTATGAACTCGCGCCCCTAATACTTCAATATTATTATCAGTTTCTAACATAATTTGCATCAAAACGTAAAGTTACCATTTTGATTTAAATTTTCGATACATCGCTTATGAAGATTTTGTTAATACAAATAATAATTACGGGAAATATTTAGCATTAATTATTCTATTGTCATCGATTTTAATTTGCTTCTATAGGCTTCAAGAGCAATAGATTTAGATATAAAACCAAAATATTTCCCATTTTTAATTACGGGAAGAAAAGCAACTTTTGAGTTTTCAAATTTATTCATTACCGTTTCCATAGTATCGGTTGGATAAATAATCTCTTTTGGAGTTTGCATTATTTCTTTAATTGGAGTATATTTTACTTTGAACGCATTAAAAATTATTTCTCGGATATCATTAAAATAAATCACACCCAACAATTCAAGGTTTTCATCTACAACTGCAAATACCAATTGCTTTGAATGTGAAATCAATTCCACTAATTTTTCTAAATTTCCTTCAGAATTTACTATTTCGTAATCGGTTTCGATAATTTTATTAATATCCAAAGTCGATAAAATATTTGTGTCTTTATTACTTGTAAACGCATTCCCTTTTCGAGCTAAATTCTTTACATCCAATGAATGTTTTTCAAAACGCTTGGAAATCGCAAAACTAATTGAGGACACAATCATCAATGGAATCATCAAATCGTAACCACCTGTAATTTCTGCAATAAGGAAAATTGCGGTAAGTGGCGCGTGAAATAATCCACTTAGAATTCCTGCCATTCCAACCATAGTAAAGTTACTAATTGGCAATTTTGTAAAGCCTGTTAGATTTATCAATTTAGAAAAGAAAAATCCGGCATAAGAACCTAAAAATAGGGAAGGAGCAAAATTTCCTCCATTTCCACCACTTCCGAGCGTAATTCCTGTTGCAAAAACTTTCAATAACATTGTAGCCCCCACAAAAATTAAAAGCATCCAACTGTTATTTCGGAAATCACTAAATAAGGTATTTTCTAATAATTGTCCGGGGTCATTTTCAGACAAAGTTTTGATACTTTCATATCCTTCGCCAAATAATGTTGGGAATGCAAAAATAATTATTGCTAAAAGGGAAGCACCAAAAAGTCCTTTTTTATATGGGCTTAATTTAACTTTATTAAAAAAACGCTCTACTTTTTGGAAGTTTCGAGAATAATAAACCGCAATAAATCCAGCAAATATTCCAAGTAAAATATAATATGGAATATTATGATAATCGAAGGTTTGTTGTTGCTTAAAATTCAATAAAATGCTTTCATCTAATACAATTTCAGAAATTAAAGCACCCGTTGCCGCTGAAATCATTATGGGTGTAAACGCAGAAATACTAACATCAACCAACAAAACTTCAATAGCGAACAAAACACCTGCAATTGGGGCGTTAAAAGCCGCACCAATTCCTGCTGCAACCCCGCAACCTATTAATAAAGTTCGGTCTTTATAACTCAATTTATACCGTTGCGCATAATTAGAACCAAAAGCAGCACCCGTAATTACAATTGGGCTTTCCAAACCCGCAGAACCACCCAAACCAACGGTCAGCGAGCTTGTTACTATTTGAGCATACATTTGTTTTCTCGGAATTACACTTGATTTCTTTGCAACTGCATATAAAATTTGTGACGTTCCTTTTTCAATTGTGCCTCCTAATACTCGTTTTACAACAAATATAGTCAGCAAAATTCCTACAATTGGCAAAACGCTATTGATGAAACTTAATTTTAATACTCCATTAATGTCGGTTGCAAACGAAAAAACAGCGTGCGCAAAACTCTTTAACACAATTACTGCAAAAGCAGATGAAATTCCAACCAAAACACTTGAAAGAAAAATAAACTGTTTTTCTGATAGTTTTGATTGCGACCAACTAATTAAGTTTTCAATTTTATAGATATATCTTTTGAACATTGATTTTTTGTAAAGTGCTAATTTACTATTATTTTGGGTTTAATACCGTTAGTTATTTCAAATTAGTCCAATTAAAATTGAACTTTATGAACTTTATAATTGCATTACACCAGAAAGATTGTACCAATCAATAATTATAATTGCTCTAATTTTTTAGTAGAATGAGCGCGTAAGTCATTGAAGAAAATCGTAAAATCAGCCTCAAATTCGTTATAAAACAATTTCAATTCCTGAACTGAAAATCGCAAATTCGATTCTCTTTTTATTCGGTTGTCCATTTGAGATAAAATTTTCTCAATTCCGTCAATAGTTTGGTAACTCAAAAGCCAGTTTTGTTCGATCATATAAGGCTTCATCATTTGTGCTTTTTCTGTCAATAAATCGTGATAAGTTGCCAATGAATCATAGAAATTAGCAACATAAACCTCTAATTTTTCATCTGAATATAAACTCCAATTCTTAGCCAAAAAATGGTCGTAAAAAACATCCACAATTACACCAGAAAAATGATGGTAATTGACATGCAAACGCTTGGTACTTTTTCTGAATATTGGATGAGCATCGGTGAAAGTATCAATGTTGCGATGTAAAATAATGCCTTTTTGAATTTCGGAATGTAATTCTATGTACTTGTTTCCGCGAACGCCATCCGCCATGAAATTACCGATTTTTATCAAATCAGAATCGCCAGAAAGGTAAATATGTGCTAAAAAATTCATTCTCCGAATTTAGGAATTTTATTTCAAATGCGACTTTTAAAACATCTCAAATTCTTATATTTGCTAAAATTAAATCCATAGAAATGACATTAATTAAATCTATATCAGGAATTAGAGGAACCATTGGCGGAGTTGTTGGTGATAATCTAACGCCAGTTGACGCAGTAAAATTTGCTTCAGCCTACGGAACTTTTCTTAAAAAGAAAAGTAAAAAAGACAAATTAACCGTCGTGGTAGGTCGTGATGCAAGAATCTCTGGACCTATGATTCATAATTTAATTACACATACGTTAATAGGTTTGGGAATTGACATTATCGATTTGGGTTTGTCAACCACACCAACAGTTGAAATTGCAGTCCCTTTAGAAAATGCCGATGGAGGAATTATCCTTACCGCTTCTCACAATCCAAAACAATGGAACGCCTTGAAATTACTCAATGAAAAAGGAGAGTTTCTAAGCGCTAAAGAAGGCGAATTGATTTTGCAAATTGCCGAAGACGAAGCATTTACATTTTCTGAAGTAGATGATTTAGGAACCATTACTGAAAACGATGCCTATATGGACATTCACATCGACGAAGTTTTAAAACTGCCTTTGGTAGATGCGGAAATTGTTGCAAAACGAAAATATAAAGTGGTTGTGGATGCTGTAAATTCATCAGGAGGAATTATTATTCCTAAATTATTGGAGCTTATGGGCGTTGAAGTTGTCAAATTATATTGTGAACCAAATGGACATTTTCCTCACAATCCAGAACCTTTAAAAGAACATTTAGGCGATATCTGTAAATTAGTTTTGGAAGAAAAAGCCGATTTTGGAATTGTTGTTGATCCCGATGTAGATCGTTTGGCATTCATTTCCAATGATGGCGAAATGTTTGGCGAAGAATACACACTTGTGGCTTGTGCCGATTATGTTTTGAGTAAAACCCCAGGAAATACGGTCTCTAACTTGTCGTCTTCCCGAGCGTTGCGTGACATAACCAATAATCATAACGGAAACTATCAGGCAAGTGCAGTGGGCGAAGTCAATGTGGTTGAATTAATGAAAGCAACCAACGCAATTATTGGTGGCGAAGGAAATGGCGGAATCATCTATCCTGAGTTGCATTATGGTCGTGACAGCTTGGTTGGAGTGGCTTTATTCCTAACCTATTTGGCAAATCAGGATAAAACCGTAGCCGAATTACGAGCAAGTTACCCACAATATTACATGAGCAAAAACAAAATTGAGCTCACGCCGCAAATTGATGTTGATGCCATTTTGATAACCATGACCGAGAAATATAAATCTGAAGACATCACCACAATTGACGGCGTGAAAATAGATTTCGCCGAAAGTTGGGTACACCTTCGCAAATCCAATACCGAACCCATAATCCGTATTTACACTGAGGCACAAACACAAGATTTAGCCGATGCGTTGGCACTTCGAATCATTGCCGAAATCAAAGTAGTAGCAGGAATTTAGGCAGAATTTCAAATACTAAAAAACCTCAAAGTAGCTTTTACTTTGAGGTTTTTTTTATAACGTAGTTGATATAATGAGGTAACGTTTTGCTAGTAGGCGATGGTCAGGTTAAATAAAGACAATTTTTCGGATTATCACTAATTTGCCAAATACAAAACCATTTTTCCATTAAGCATAATTCCCGACTATTGCTTACTAGCTGTTGTGCGTTCGCTTTTTTTATATTTCAGTTTTTACAGTTATTTTCAATTTGTTTTTCTGCGTATATTTAATTTAAGCTAATATCGGCTTTTTTGAAAACTTCTTTCAATTCTTCACTAATTTCAAACGTTTTAAGAGGTGGAACATTTGCACCGCCTGGATTTCCAATTGGTATTTTCCCAACAAATGATTTCACACCTCCGAAAATTAAGCGAGGAATTTGTCCAATAACTTCTTTGCTATTTTTAATTTTCAACCCAAATTTCAGCATTTCCCAATGCACTTCCGTGTGTGCAACAGGATATTTTTGTACAATTATATGAGCTCTTTCTAAGTGATTCCACGCAACATTTAAGTTTCCTTTATTTAATTCAATTTCGTAATTCTCCAATTCTATTTTATAAAATGGATTTAGTTTTTTCGGAACTGATGTATAAAATTTCATAATATTTAATTTTAAATTTCATTCGATTTGTATTTCGGTTTTCTGTCGCCCGAAAGTGACGCACAACTCATGTATACCAGCCATAAAATGGCTGTAATCTACCCAAAAAGGGTTGGCTTTGTGCCATAATAACCTCCGTTATTTATTTTGCTAATCTATGATAAAAATATTATAAATCGTCAAAATGACTTTCTATTTGTTGAATGCTTTTTGTCATTCCGACGTAGGAGGAATCACATAATGCGTTTTCTCGTTCCTCAAATGACAATCCATTATTTGCTAAAACTGGGGTTTCAAAACCTAAAATGTGAATTGGTGGGTTTTAATTCGGGAGGATTTGCGCAGCACATTTGTTTTAATTAGGACACTTTGCGGAGCGGAGGGTATTTATGTTTACCAAAACAACAACCAAAGAAGAGTGATTATTTCTGTGCAAATTGATTGTTGGACACTTTTAATTCAATACTGTGTTGGTTACTATCGTTCAATAAAAAAATTTGTTTTTTAGATCCTTTCTTTAAAACCATCAAAGTATTTTGATTATTATACACGTCTTTAAAACTAGAATTAGTAAACTGAACTTTTGTTGCTTTTTTTGGAATTCCAACGACCTCAAAAACTGCGGAAGTTTCATGGCCTAATTTCATATAGCCATTTTTGAAACTCACAGTATTCTTGCTATTGAATGTAATAGAAAGATTTTTTAATACATGCTGTATGACCAAAGCATTAAACTCTTCTGGTGTTGTATAAGAATCTTTGCCATAATTGGTGTGTACTTCATGTTCAAAAGCAGTCAAGGCAGAATGAATCTGTAAAACCCACGAGCCGTCTTCTTGCTCAATCAAAATAGTAGTAGAATATAAAGGATCATGGTCTATTTTGTTAAAAGAAAAAAATAGCATTGATAACATTATGATTACAAACACATGCGTTGTGAAAGTTTTTTTGTTCATTATTTTCAATTTATAATGATTATATTTTTACAAGTAATTGATACTTAAAAATTGTTATTCTTTGATCATTTTAGTATTTGTAATTCCTTTTTCTGTATAAATTTTCAATATGTAATTTCCAGATTTTAAATCACTTACATTAATTGTATTTTCTGGCGCTGTTTTTAAATTAATTAATCTTCCAGCCATATCATAGATTTCAACTTTTTGGATAGGAAATACCGAATTCAAATTCAAAACACCATTCATAGGGTTTGGATAGAGACTTACTGTTTTTACTAACTCATTCTCAGTAGTAGAAAGTGAGGTACAAAATATACCATCGCAATTTTCATCAATGGCATTACCATTTATTTCGACTGCATTGGGATTTACAGCTGCATTATTGTCATTACAATCATTCAACAAAGAAAATCCATCACCATCAGCATCAATGTTTGTAGCACTTCCACTAGCAGTTACATAGGCGCCATAAATACAATTAATAAAATTGTTATTACCTGCCTTGTCAACATGGTAATGGTAACCTCTTGTTCCATCGTAATGTCCAAAGCAAGCATCTAGATCTGTTGGTTCACTACCATTTTCATTTGCATGTGCATATAAGCCGTGACCGTCTAAAGCATAACCTATCATTGGTGCATGGCCATCACATTGATTAATATTTGTAGTTAGTCCAGTAGCAGCATGGTAGTGGTATCCTGCCGCTAGGTTAATATGTCCACCTGCATCATCAAAAGGAGCTAAGGTATAAGCATTTAATATAGCATTTACTGGTGCGGGAGCATCAAAACGAACACCATTGAAAGCAACGCCCCGAGCCGATAGACCAGTTGCTCCAGGACCCATAACAAATGGGGTTGAGGCAGTAAGTTTTACTGGGGTTACAGGAAAAACATATGTTTGTGTGAGTCCAGTAACATAAGATGGCAAACATTCTACACAATAATTTCGATATGCCACTCCTACATTTGGATTTGCTGCAGCGGCGCAGTCGGCTTGGGTTAATGTTCTAGTAATAGCGCCTGTAGTTGTATTATACATTTGCCAAGTACTATTATTATAAAATGTAGCAAGATTTTGAATAAATGCCCCATCTACATTATATACGTTTCCGCTTTGCAACCAAATACCGCCTTGAGTTGCGTTATCGGAAATATTTGTTGGACACCAGGGTCCCATTGTATGATCTGATGGTGTACTGGTTGAAACAACTTTATAACAAGTGGTACTAGCCCCATTGGATAAAGTACAACCTATTGTAGAGACTGTAACACTTGGTCCATTTAAAAAAAGCAATGGATTGACTTTTTGAACAGTAGTTTGGGCTGACAAATTTAAGCATTGTAAAATGGCACAAATTAGTACTGCGAATAATAAATTTTTAGTTTTCATAATTATTTGTTTTAAGATATCAATTATTAGACTATATTTTTTATATTTTCTTGCGGTCGGTATAGATTTTCACTTATTTTCAATAAAATATCTTCTAACGTTTCGCAGCTTCATCAAGTGGCGGATTAAGGTTACCTAAACTTTCGGTTACACTGACTTTGCAAGAGCAAAACAAACTTTAAATTAAGCCTAAAACCTGTCATTTTTGCAAACCGATGTTACCAGTAGTTTTTATTCTTGAATTCTATTTTTCAAATCCATTCTTGAGTGCAAAATTCTAATAATTTCTATTTTAGTTGAATTCTGTATTCTATAAAAAATAAGATGTTGACCAGACTTAAACCCAAAAATATTTTTTTCTATTTCAATGTAATTTTTGCCTAAAGATTGATTTTCAGACAATTCTTGACAATCAACTAATAACTCAAAATAGTATTTGTCAGCTTGATTTTCAGACCAAACTTCATATGTATAATCCCAAATCTTTGACAAGTCTTCAATAGCTTTGTTGGTAAGAATGTATTTAGCCATTTCGTTTTTTGGCTTTTAGTAATTCAAGATGTTCTTTAGGATTAAAATATTCAACAAATCCACTTTCAATACCTTCATTAATTGCTTTCTTAAGAGCAACTATTTTGTTTTCTTCTTCTTCCAATAATCTTAAACCTGCTCGAATAACTTCGCTTGCATTCTTAAATCTGCCTTCAGCGATAGTATTATCAACAAAACTTTCAAAATAGTTTCCTAAAGAAACCGATGTGTTACGTCCCATATTTTTTTATTTTTAGTAAAGTTACCAAAAATTGGTAATCTACCAAGAAAAAGGTTGTTTTTTTTCGTGTTCGAAAAATTACTGGTAACGTTCTCGCTTCTAACAATTGGCGAACTTCGTAACCGTTAATTTGGTTAATCGTTAATCAAATCTGAGGAAATCTGTTTAATCCGTTAAATCAGTGGCAAAGCAATTTAATCTTGTTTTTCCTGTTGCTATCAATAGATTGCCTCGCTTCATTGCGTTACGCTCGTAATGACCAAAACGAGGGGCGCGCCAAAATAAAAAAAGTGCCTCCATTTCTGAAAGCACTTTTGATTGTTGTAATTGTGTAGTAGTGTATATTATAGAACTGATTTTACAGTTTTTACAATTCGTGCAGCAATTTTGTAAGGATCGCCATTTGATGCAGGTCGTCTGTCTTCTAACCAACCTTTCCATCCTTTTTGAACGGTCATTAACGGAATACGAATGGAACATCCTCTGTCTGAAACTCCGTAAGAGAAATCATGAATCGATGCTGTTTCGTGTTTTCCTGTTAAACGTAAATCGTTATAAGCTCCGTAAACTGCGATGTGTTCTGCAGTTACAGGTCGGAATGCTTCACATATTTTTTCATAAGTTGCTTGATCTCCACACGTTCTTAAAACTTCGTTCGAGAAATTAGCGTGCATTCCTGAACCATTCCAATCGGTATCTCCTAATGGTTTTGGGTGGTATTCTATATAGTAACCGTACTTTTCGGTTAATCGATCTAGTAAATAACGGGCAACCCAAATTTCGTCACCTGCTTTTTTAGCTCCTTGCGCAAACAATTGGAATTCCCATTGTCCGCAAGCTACTTCTTGATTAATTCCTTCAAAGTTGATTCCAGCTTCGATACATAAATCTGCATGTTCTTCAACTAAAGCTCTTCCGTGAGTGTTTTTTCCTCCTACTGAACAGTAGTACATTCCTTGTGGAGCTGGGTAACCGCCAATTGGGAATCCTAATGGTAATAAAGTTTTGGTATCCATAATGAAATATTCTTGCTCAAATCCGAACCAGAAATCTCCGTCGTCGTCAATAGTTGCTCTTCCGTTTGAAGCGTGCGGCGTACCATCGGCATTCATAACTTCGGTCATTACTAAATAGCCGTTAATGCGAGTTGGGTCTGGGTAGATTGCTACAGGAACTAACAAACAGTCTGAAGATCCACCTTCGGCTTGTTTTGTTGAGGAACCGTCAAACGACCAATTTCCGATTTCAGCTAAAGTTCCTTGAAAATTTGCATGTTCTTCAACTTTAGTTTTGCTTCTTAAATTTTGGGTTGGGTCGTATCCGTCCAACCAAATGTACTCTAACTTTATTTTTGCCATGGTAAAAGGAATTAAATTTTCAATTAAAATACAAAAATAAATTAAAAATTGTAAGCACCCAAAATTAGGGGGTATAATTTTAATAAAGATATTATTTTTAGTAAAATTATATTTTTTAGGGGGGTAAAGTTCCAAAAAGTTATTTTTTAACGTCATAAATGACTAATTTGACAATATATTAAAGTTAATGATTAGACATTTTTATATATTTGCATTCAAAAGCAATGATTTAATCAATTTAATATCAATTTTTATGGCAAATTTACGTTTTCAAGCATTATTTGAAGCTTCTAATAGAAGTCTAATCAAATTTGAAGAGACCGATAGAAAATCGACTATTTTCGGTTCTAATGTTTTCAACGACAAAGCAATGAAGCAGTTTTTGACTTCAGATGCGCACAAAGCCGTTAAAGATGCGGTTCAATTTGGTACAAAAATCGATAGAAAATTAGCCGATTATATTGCTATGGGAATGAAAGAATGGGCGTTGTCAAAAGGCGTAACGCATTATACACATTGGTTTCAACCACTTACCGGAACTACAGCCGAGAAACACGATGCTTTTTTTGAAACCTCCTATGATGGAAGTGACCCAGTTGAAAAATTTGGTGGTGCACAATTGGTGCAACAAGAACCTGATGCTTCAAGTTTTCCAAATGGAGGAATCAGAAATACGTTCGAAGCTCGTGGATATACTGCTTGGGATCCAACTTCACCTGCATTTATATATGGTACGACTTTGTGTATTCCCACCGTTTTCATATCCTACACAGGCGAAGCTTTAGACAATAAAATTCCCTTGTTGCGTGCTTTGTCTGCAATGGACGATGCGGCAACAGATGTTTGTAAATATTTTGATAAAAATGTAAAGAAAGTAACCGCCACTTTGGGTTGGGAACAAGAATATTTTTTGATTGACAAATCATTGGCAAATTCTCGTCCCGATTTAATCATGACAGGACGAACATTAATAGGACACACTTCTGCCAAAGGACAACAATTGGACGATCATTATTTTGGGTCTATTCCAACACGGGCTTTGACTTTCATGAGAGATTTAGAGCAGGAATGCATGTTGCTTGGAATCCCCGTAAAAACACGTCACAACGAAGTGGCACCCAATCAATTTGAGTTGGCACCCATTTTTGAAGAAACAAATTTGGCTGTAGATCACAACTGTTTGTTGATGGATGTCATGCACAAAGTGGGCGAGCGTCATGATTTGAAAGTATTGTTACATGAAAAACCATTTAAAGGTGTAAACGGTTCTGGAAAACACAACAACTGGTCATTAGCAACGGATACAGGTGTAAATTTATTGAGTCCAAGTAAAACGCCAATGAGTAATTTGCAGTTTTTGACCTTCTTTATTAATACTATAAAAGCGGTAAATGATTATGAAGCATTATTGCGTGGAGCGATTGCAACTGCCAGTAACGACCACAGATTAGGGGCTAATGAAGCGCCACCAGCAATTATTTCTGTTTTTATTGGAGAACAATTAACGAAAGTTTTAGCAGAATTAGAAGGGGTAACTTCGGGTAAATTATCGCCTGAAGAGAAAACAGATTTAAAATTGAATGTAGTGGGTAAAATTCCAGATGTACTTTTGGATAATACCGATAGAAATAGAACCTCACCATTTGCCTTTACAGGAAATAAATTTGAGTTTAGAGCCGTTGGTTCTTCTGCAAATTGTTCCAATGCAATGACCACTTTGAATACGATTGTTGCCAAACAATTGAAAGATTTCAAAATTGAAGTTGATGGTTTGATCGAATCAAAAGGAATGAAAAAAGACGATGCCATTTTCAATATTTTGAGAGAATACATCAAAGTATCAAAGAAAATCCTCTTTGAAGGTGATGGTTATAGCGAAGCTTGGGAAATTGAAGCAGCAAAAAGAGGATTGAGTAATTCTAAAACTACTCCTGAAGCATTGAAAGCCAGAGCATCAAAGCAAGCATTGGATTTATTTTCAGAAATGGGAATTATGAATCACGTGGAAGTGGAAGCGCGTTACGAAATTGAATTAGAAGAATACACTAAGAAAATCCAAATTGAAGGACGGGTTTTGGGAGATATTTCTCAAAATCACGTAATTCCAACTGCTATTCGGTATCAAAATACCTTGATAGAAAATGTAAAAGGTTTGAAAGAAATTTTCGGTTCCGATTTCGAGAAAATTGCCAAAGAACAAATCCGTTTAATCAAAGAAATTTCTATACATATCGAAGGTATAAACTCTAAAGTTGAGGAAATGACCGATGCACGAAGAAAGGCAAATGTACTTACCGACGCACTAGAAATGGCAGAAACCTATTGTAATAAAGTAAAACCTTATTTTGAAATTATCAGAGACCACTGCGATAAATTAGAACTTTTGGTTGACGATGAAATTTGGACATTGACAAAGTACAGAGAATTATTGTTTACGAAATAGTAGGCGAGAAGTATAAAAATATAAACCCGTTTCACCTCAAAATGAATCTCGTTTTTTTATATTCTAAAAATGTCTTAACTTTGATTAAGACTTACATTTTAATGTCGAAATAAAATGATGAAATCGAAACTGTTATTGGCATTGCTTCTTATTAACATTGGAACTTTAAAAGCACAAGAGAAGTTGGTAGTTTTTTTTGATTTTGATAAATACGAAATCAATATGGGTGCGAATCAAAAATTAGTTGATTGGGTTGCTACATCAAAAAACATTGAGGTTCAGAAAGTTTATGGTTTTTGCGATTGGGAAGGTTCCAATACTTATAATGATACTTTGTCCTGGAAGCGCGTGCAATCGGTTTATGATTTTTTAAAGGACAGAAATGTAAAAATAAAAAGTGATTACGAAAGCAAAGGCTTCGGTAAAGATTTTGAACAGTCAAAAATTCAATCCGAAAACAGAAAAGTTACTGTAGTTTATGAAATTATCAAGGAAGCTGTTCCTAAAACAAAAGAAGCTATTTTGCTTGAAGAGTTAAATACAGCTTTGAAATCGTCTAAAGTAGGTGATATTATCAAACTCAAAAACATCTATTTTTATAACAATTCACCCAAACTATTACCAAAATCAAAACCTATTTTATATGAATTGTTGTGCGTTATGAATGACAATCCAAAGTTAAAAATAGAAATCCAAGGACACATTTGTTGTCAAACAGTTCCGGGTCAATACGATGTTTCCGGCCCAAGAGCTAAATCAATTTTTAATTTTCTAGTACAAAATCAAATAAATAGAAAGCGAGTTACGTTCAAAGGTTTTGGAAATTCAAAACCCGTTCATTCAATACCTGAACAATCAGAGCAAGAGGAAGAAGACAACCGCCGTGTGGAAATTATGATTGTGGAAAATTAAATATTTTCTATATTTCCAACAATTGAAAATTTCACATCCGAAAATTCCGATTATCTTTGCAAACAACTACACAACAAAAAAATGAGTTCAGATACAAGCAAACGGTATGCACTTCGCGGTGTTTCAGCATCAAAAGAAGACGTTCATAACGCTATAAAAAACATTGATAAGGGTTTGTTTCCACAAGCTTTTTGTAAAATTATTCCCGATTATTTAACGCAAGACGAAGATTATTGTCTCATAATGCACGCTGACGGAGCAGGAACAAAATCCTCGTTGGCGTATATGTATTGGAAAGAAACAGGCGACATTTCTGTGTGGAAAGGGATTGCACAAGACGCATTAATAATGAATATCGACGATTTATTGTGTGTTGGCGCTACCGATAACATTTTATTATCTTCCACAATTGGGAGGAATAAAAACCTAATTACGTCAGAAGTAATTTCGGCAATAATCAACGGAACCGAAGAATTAATAGCAGAATTGAAAACCTACGGCGTAACCATTCATTCCACAGGCGGAGAAACTGCTGATGTTGGCGATATTGTACGCACAATCATTGTAGATTCAACAGTTACCGCCAGAATGAAACGCAGCGATGTGATTGATAATGCCAATATAAAAGCGGGTGATGTTATTGTAGGATTGGCTTCTTTTGGTCAATCAAGTTACGAAAAAGGATATAATGGTGGAATGGGAAGCAACGGATTAACGTCGGCTCGACACGATGTTTTTGACAACTATTTAGCTCAAAAATACCCTGAAAGTTTTGATGCGGCAGTTCCTCAAGATTTGGTTTATTCTGGAAAAGTAAAGTTGACCGATGCTGTAGAAAATTCTCCTATAGATGCGGGTAAATTAGTACTATCGCCAACAAGAACGTACGCCCCAATTATCAAGAAAATATTAGAAAATTATAATTCAGATGCTATTCACGGAATGGTGCATTGCAGTGGTGGCGCACAAACCAAGATATTGCATTTCGTAGAAAACCTACATATTATCAAGGACAATTTATTCCCCGTACCGCCTTTATTTCAGTTGATTCAGGAGCAATCTGCAACCGATTGGAAGGAAATGTACCAGGTTTTCAATTGCGGTCACCGAATGGAATTGTATGTTCCAGAAGCCATTGCCAATGACATTATTGCCATTTCAAAATCGTTTAATGTTGACGCTCAAATTGTGGGTAGAGTAGAAGCATCGGACACGAAAAAATTGACAATCACCAGTGAATATGGTGTTTTTGAATATTAATAGCAATTTGACAACAACTTTTTAACTTTAAAAACTTTAAACTTTTCTTCAATGTACGAATTAGTTTTTTGGATTTACCAAGACGGAATTTACCTCAATCACCATTTAGTGTACGAGTCCATCGTAGAAGAAGAATTGGTTGAAGGTTTAGAAGATTTACCAACAACCGTAATTCTAAACCGAATTAATACTTTGTTCTCAAAATGGGAACGAGTGGATGAAAACAGTTGGAAAAACAACAATGGTTCCGGCGCATTCCACGTTCGTACCACTTCTCAAAGCATAAAAATTGATTGCTACGGAACCGAAGGAAAAACAATGGATATTTTGGTTAATATACTCGAAGAATTCAAATGTCCATTATACGATCCACAAGTGCCAGAGCGGTATGATGGAGTGGAGTAAGTGTATTTAATAATAAATATTTTTTATGAAAATAAACCCAAAAAACGGAATTGACAAACTCCTATTCGGAATGAAACAAAATGATGTAATTGCTATTTATGGTAAGCCAAATAAAAATTACAAAGACGAAGACGATAACGTAATATTCTCGTACAATGCGCAAAAAATGCGTTTGACTTTCTATAAAGAGGAGGACTTTAGAATGGGATATATCGTGGCTTCAAGTGCCGAAATGGAATTGTTTGGCAACAAAATTATCGGTAGAAAAATCAGTGATGTGAAATCAGAATTGGCTCAAAAAGGAATTACAAAATTCACACAAGAAGAATTTGATACTTTTGAAAACTACTTCAATGAAGATAATTGGATTATCTTTCAAACAGAATTTGATGAGGTTGTAAAATTCGAGATTGGTGCTATTATCAACGATAAAGATGAATTTGACTGGAAATTCAAAAGTTAGATTTTTAAAAACCACAATAAAAAAAGGTGTTTCAGAGCTTTCCGAAACACCTTTTTTTGATATAAACTTAAATTATTTTTTAGCTTCTGCGGCAACTGGAGGAGGAATACCTTCTAATAATTCCATTTCAAAAATGATATTAGCATTTGGTGGAATCACATTTCCTGCGCCTCTTTCTCCATATCCTAATTTTGAAGGGATGAAAACTACCGCTTTATCTCCAAAAGACATTGCGTTCAATCCTTCGATAAATCCAGGAATCAAGCCGTCTTTTTTACCATATTGGAAAGGAAAAGGTTGGTAACCATTTTGAGACGCTCTGTTTTGATCAAATTTTCCGCAAAGTTTATTTACTTCTTCATAGCTACTGTCAAATAAAGAACCATCTTCAAGATAACCAGCATAGTGAATAAAAACATTTGCTCCGTCAGCAGGTTTTACACCAGCTCCTTTTTGAACAATTTTATATTCTAATCCTGTTTCAGATTTTGTTGCTGTAGCTCTGATTACTGCTAATTCAGCTACTTTTGCAGCTTTCACAGTAGCATATTTTGCATCGTAAACTTTTCTTTCTTCTGCTTGTGCTGCATTTTGTTTTGCATCGTCAGCCGCTTTATTTGCATAGTAATCTGAGAAAACTTTAGGTGCATCGAATTTTTTTGCTTCTGCACCAACTCTTGAAACGGTCACTTTTAGCATTACATCATCTTGAACGATTGCATTAACAACATCCATTCCTTTTACAACATGCCCAAAAATAGTGTGTTTTCCATTTAACCAAGGCGTGTCTTTGTGTGTAATGAAAAACTGACTGCTATTGGTTGCAGGACCTGAATTTGCCATAGCAAGAATTCCTCCTTTGTCAAATTTCATTTCAGGAATACATTCATCTTTAAAGCTATAACCACAACCTCCAGAACCATTTCCAGCAGGATCACCACCTTGAATCATAAAATCTTTGATAACTCTGTGGAATTTTAATCCGTTATAAAAAGGTTTTCCTTTTAGTTTTTCATCCGTTATAAATGAGTTTGTACCTTCAATTAATGATACAAAATTGGCAACAGTTATTGGTGTTTTTTTGTATTCCAATACCACTACGATTTTTCCTTTTGTAGTTTCAAATTCTGCGAAAATCCCTTCGATTGTAGTTGGATTTAGTTTCTGAACTGTTGCAACTGATTTTTTAGTAGCAACAACTTTTTTAGTTTTTTGAGAATACATCGAGGTAGTTATTCCAAAGAACAATAAAAACAATACTTTAAATTTCATTTTATTTAGTTTAAAAGCTCCTTACTTATTTGCGTTATGCTGGGATTTCAGGTTTATTCCCAATTCGTTATTTATTATTTAGGCATATTTTCTAACAATTCAATTTCAAATATGATATTGGCATTTGGTGGAATTACTCCGCCAGCTCCAGCTTCACCGTAACCCAAATGAGAAGGAATAAATAAAATTGCCTTGTCTCCAAAAGATAGGTTTTCAATACCTTCAATAAAACCTGGAATCATTCCTTCTTTTTTACCCGCTTGAAAAGGAATTGGTATATATTGATTCGCATCAGCTCTATGTTGGTCAAATTTTCCAAACGCATTTGCAACTGCTTCAATGCTTGTATCAAATAGGTTCCCATCTTCTAAAAAACCTGCGTAATGGATGTAAATTGATGCTCCATTTACTGGTTTTTTGCCACTTCCTTTTTTGGTAATTTTAAATTGCAAACCACTTTTTGTGGTAACAGAAGATGCTTTCAATGCTGCAAAAGAAGCTGCTTTAGCTTCGATTATGGGTTTGTATTTTTCGATGTAAACTTTGTTATTTTCAGCTTCAATTTTAGCTTGGTTTTTCAAATTTTCAGCTTCGTTTGCAAAGAAATTACTAAATACTTTAATGGCATCAAATTTCTTTGCGGCTTCTCCTTTTCTTATAATTGAAATGTATTTTATATTTTACAACTATTGTATTTAATGTGGCATTTAATTTTTTGTTGAAAAGAATAAATAATAAAATAATAATTTCCCATGTTATTAATACCGTAAATCCTTGATAATAGT
>Ga0209107_10000433_pt1 | contig 24658 bp, 19 predicted proteins | sample LakErihyJuly2011_2_FD_187460 | JGI IMG/M metagenome (GOLD analysis project Ga0209107, IMG submission 187460) | Freshwater microbial communities from dead zone in Lake Erie, Canada - CCB hypolimnion July 2011 (SPAdes) (version 2) | ecosystem: Environmental > Aquatic > Freshwater > Lentic >...
TACCTCGTTGGTAGCAGTCGTAAATGTCAATGATGAATTAAATTGTACTTTTTTATTAGGACTATTGCGATAGTTGATTGTCAAATCAAAACCACTGCTCTTAGTCGTACCAATATTTGCTTGTGGAATAGGAACTGTACCAAGGTATAGAGAAGCAGAAGGCGTAAATAACAAACCATCCACTGATTTATTAAAATAGTCAGCATTGATTGTAAAACGATTGTTCATAAAAGTTAAATCAAAACCAATGTTTGATTGAACTTGTTTTTCCCATCTTAAAGCATTGTTTGCAGCTGAACCAATGGTAGAACCTGGCGTAAATACTTCACCAAAGCTATAACCATTGCTATTTGCAGTTGGGCCATAGCTAGGGCCACCAGTGATAATACCTACAAATTGAGGATTCACATTCTCATTACCAGTGGTACCATAACTTCCTCTAATTTTAAAGAAGTTAACCATTTTGCTTTGAAAGAATTTTTCGTTAGAAACAACCCATCCTAATGAAGTGGCATAGAAATTACCAAATTGATTTTCATTACCAAAAGCAATAGACCCATCACGACGAGCAGAAACTGATGCTAAATATTTTTCGTTATAGTCATAGTTCAAACGACCAAAATAAGAAATGTTTTTTCTAAAATATTGATAGTAGTAACCTGATAAGGCATCTGTATTAGTCGCAGTGTTAGCTCCTGTAGCCGCTGTGAAGTCTGCAAATTCCCAAGAGTTAAAAGGTACATCTTGTCTTGTTGCTCCTGCAGCGTTACCGGTTAATTTAGAAGCAGCAATACCCCCTATCAAATTGAAAGAATGTTCGTTACGCTTTAAATTATAATCAAAGTAATTCTCAAAAGTATAATTGAAGTTGCTTGTTTTTTCGTGTGCAATTCTATTGTGCTTACCAGCCACAGCAGATCCGTCAGCATTCATTGAATTGTCTACATTCAAAGGACCATAAAAAGTAAGTGGGGTAAATGTCTTTGCATTGCCATCATATTTTGTATAACCAAAACGAGAAATCAAACTTAAGTTTTTAGCGACATTATATTGTAATTCAAACTTACCATATAATTTAGTACCTAGGTTTTTGTTATACGTATTTTCTAGCACTGTAAGTGGGTTGAAAATTTCTGAAAGCAATAAATTACTGTATCCGTATTTACTCCCGTTGTTAGTTGTATTTAAAAGAGACACAGTAGGATCAAAATTCAATGCAGATCCTAAAACGCTATTGAAAGAATTTTCTGCAATGCCTTTTGATTCTAAGGTCAATGCACTAGCATTGATAATCAATTTTAATTTAGCACTTAAATCAAAGCTTAAGTTTGCAGTAAAGTTACCTCTAGAGAAATTTGATTTATCAGCACCACCAACGATACCTGACTGATTCAAATATCCAGCACTCAATAAATAAGTCATTTTATCACTACCCCCTTTTGCGTTCAAAGAATAAATTTGAACAGGTGCATCTTTAAAAACTTCATTTTGCCAGTTATTACCAACACCTAAGCTAGATAGATTAGGGAAGATCACTGGTCCACCAGCAGTCGTACTTCCTTCGTTGATCATTGCACCATATTCAGAAGCATTTAAAGTACCAATCATATTGGTAACTTGTTGGATACCATAGTTACTACTAAAACTAAATTCAGCTTTCTGATTTCTTCTTCCAGACTTGGTAGTTACTACAATCACACCGTTACCCCCTTTCACACCATAAATTGCAGTTGTAGCTGCATCTTTAAGTACGTTGATGGTTTCAATATCTGCAGGATTGATAGAATTTAAGTCAACAAGAGATTGTTGAACTCCATCAATGATCACTGTAGGGTCGGTACCAGTGAAAGAAGGAATACCTCTAATTAATACTGTTGGTTTAGAACCTGGAGAACCGCCTTGAATCACGTTTACACCAGCAGCTCTACCTTGTAAAGCTTCTTCGGTTCTTACAGCGTTAATTTTTTCGATATCGGCGCTCTTAATAGTTGAAATAGCACCAGATACTTTTGTTATTTTCTGGGAACCATATCCAACCACTATCACTTCGTCTAAATTATTTGAATTACTTAGTTCTAAAAGAAAGTCTGTTTTGCTGGAAGCATTCACAAAACGTTCAATTGAAGTCATTCCAACAAAGGAAATGACCAAACTAGCTCCTTTGGTTGGAATACTAAGAACGAATTGACCATTTTGGTCAGATACAGTGGATTGTTTAGTTCCTTTTACAATAATAGTCGCCCCAGCAAGGTTCTCACCGGTAGCTTTATTATTGACTTTGCCTTTAAACTGGATGTTTTGAGCATAAGCTCCCACCATCAAGCATAAAACAAAGGCAGTTGACAACAAAATCCTGAGTTTTAATTTCATAAGTACTTGGTTAATAGTGAAAAATCGATTTTTGGTTTATATTTAATAAGTGCATTTAAGCAATGATTAACCCTGAAAATGACTTAATTCAAACTTGAAATTAATTATTTTGTGCTTTTACAATCATCTTGTGGAATACATCCCAAGATTTTGTATAAAAGACTAAAACAAACGTTTGCAAGCAAGAAAAAAATAATTTTTAAGATGCTAAAATTCATGATTTTACTTCATATTACCTTAATGTTAACTACATCATTACTACATCAAAAATGTTAAATAGGAATAAATAGGCTTAAATAACTACATCATTACTACATCAATTATATTTCATATATTTATTTACCGAAAACGATTGCATTAATGAAAAAGTTAATACTATATTTTTTATTGCCCCTAACTGGGCTTGCTCAAAACACCATTGGTATCCCTGATATCATAAATTATTCAAAGGCTGACTATAAAGCAGGGCTCCAAAACTGGGATTTTAAACAGGATAATAATGGCATTATATACGTAGCCAATAACGAAGGCTTGTTAAGTTACGACGGTACCTATTGGAAATTGTACCCTCTTCCTAATAAAACCATTGTAAGGTCGGTTGAAATTGGAGCCGATAATAAAATATATGTGGGTGGTCAGGATGAATTTGGCTATTTCGCACCGGCCAAAAATGGGCAATTACAATACCATAGCCTAATTACCAGCTTACCCGATACCGAAAGGTATTTTGCGGACGTATGGGATATAGCCTACTATAAAGACGAGGTGTTTTTTAAGACATCAAGGCGCATATTTAGGTTAACAAGCAAAAGGATAAGCATTACACACGCCCCTTCGGAATGGAGTTTTATGGGAGAATGCAAAGGGAAGTTATACGCACATGATATAAAAATGGGCATAATGACCTTTGAAAACGATCAATGGAAGTCCTTGCCAAGCGGAAATTTAACCAATGTGGAAGTAACTGCTATCCTACCTATAAAGAATGCAATTATAGTAACCACCTTAAAAAACGGTGTATATACTTATAGGAATACCGGCGCCACAAAAATAGTCAGCCCAGCAACTAGTTCAATTGAAAAAGAAAGAGTTTACACTGCCACAGCGATCAATAATGAATGGATAGGCTTAGGCACTACCAATGGAGGGGTTTACATCATAGACGAAAAAGGGAACCTAATACAAAACTTATCCAAGCAGGAGGGCCTACAGAACTATAATATACTTTCTATATTTTCCGACAACCAAAGCAATTTATGGCTAGGATTAAATAATGGTATTGACTGTATTGGCTTTAATAAAGCAATTAAGCTTATTAACCCAAATTATCAGGACGCTTCGGCCTACGCTACTATTATACACAATGACAACTTATACGTGGGCACTTCAAGCGGTTTGTATAGTGCGCCATTACATGGGGCAAGCGATTTAAGTTTTAACCGAGGCAATTTTACTGCCATAAAAAACAGTGCAGGCCAGGTCTGGGGTTTAGCCAATATAAATGATAAATTATTATTAGCACATCACGAGGGCGCATTTCAAATACAACAAAACGAAGCCAGGTTGATTTCTAATAAAACAGGCTTCTGGAATTTTCAAACTGTTTCAGCAAGTGGTAACAAAATTAAAATAGTGGCAGGCAATTATACAGGGCTATTATATTTAAACGATAATGGAAATAATATTGCCACTACGAATGGTGTACAAAACTTTACACAGTCGTCCCGTTTTGTAGCCTTGGACGAGGAAGCGCAAATATGGGTGTCGCATCCCTTTCACGGGTTGTACCGAGTTGAAAAAGACACGACAAGCAAAGTGGCTCCAAAATTATACACCGACAAAAACGGATTGCCTTCTAGTTTGAACAACCATGTATATAAAGTAAAAAACGAAATAGTAGTAGCCACCGAAAAGGGTGTTTATAAATATAATACATCGGCCGATAAATTCGAACCCTACGGTTTTTATCAAACCTTGTTGGGACAACAAAGTTTGCGCTATTTAAAGGAGGACCTAGATGGCAATATTTGGTTCATACACGAAAAGCAATTAGGTGTATTGGATATGAGTACAAAAACGCCTAAAATAATTTATATACCCGAATTAAATAATAAACTATTAAGTGGTTTTGAATTAGTGTATCCCGTAAATGATACTAATGTATTTATTGGAGGAGAAAGCGGCTTGTTTAATTTAAACTACGCGAAGTATAAAAAAAATAATTATAATTTACAAGTACGCATAAGAGAAGTGCGCGTTCTAGGGAAAGGGGATAGCTTATTGTATGGAGGTTATTTTGGGAATGTAAATGAAAACCAAATACAGCAACAAGGACAATCGCCAAACATAGGAGGAAAATGGGATGCGATACATTTTGAATATTCCACAGCCTTATTTGGCCTACAAAATAATTTGGAATATAGTTATAGGTTAAATGGGCTGGATGAAAACTGGTCCAAGTGGAATAGTAAAACCGAAAAGGAATATACTAATCTGTCTGCAGGAGATTATACATTTGAAATAAAAGTGCGCAATAATTTAGGGGAAGAATCGGAGTTAGACTATTACCGTTTTTCAATACTCCCTGCATGGTACGTTTCAAACTGGGCTTTCATTTTTTATATGCTAGTGCTATGCTTGATTATATTAATGGTAATAAAGTGGCAGAAGAAAAAATTTATCATGCAACAGCAAAAATACGAGGAGGAACAGAAGAATTTAAATAATATAAAGCAATTAGAAATTGACAAAGCAAAAAACAGGATTACCGAAATAAAGAACGAAAAATTACAGTTAGAGGTAGACAATAAAAATAGTGAACTATTAAACTTTACCATGCACTTAGTGCAAAAGGGAGAGCTATTGTCGGATTTAAAAACGCATATGTCAAAAATGACAAAAGTTTTGGAAAATTCATCGGGTCTAGAGGAATTAAAAAAAATGATTAAGGTAATAAACGACGCCGACAAGATGGACAAGGATTGGGAGAATTTCGCCTATCACTTTGATAAGGCACATAACTCCTTTACCATAAATCTAAAACAAAAATATCCAAAGCTAACCGCGAACGAATTAAAGCTATGTACATTTTTACGCCTGAATTTATCCACCAAGGAAATCGCACAATTAATGAATATTTCGTTACGCGGTGTGGAACTTGGCAGGTATAGGTTACGAAAGAAATTAGAGTTGCCAACAGAAACAAGTTTATTTGAATTTTTTAATTCTATTTAAAGTATTGACTTTCTTAGAGGTGTAAGTAGAAAGCTTGCTTTTGTAAGTTGGTGAGTACTATAGTTCTTAATCAAAACAACAATTAGAATAATTGGTATCTATTAGTTATTTTTATAATGAAATAATACTCATATTTTGGTCTGCATTATTGACTTTGACTAAAGATGACTAAATAAGCCCCTGAATTTATTATCAATAAATTATAAAAAATGGAGTTGACTAACACGAAATTTAAATACTTAATCAATACGCTATTTATAGTATCGGCAATTACCTTTCTTTCTATTGCCTATAATAGTTTTGGCTACGATGATGAATACTGGAACATAAGAATGATCGAGGATAATAGTTTAACTGTATTAATAACTAAAATTCAAAATTTTGATGTACATCCTCCCCTATCCTATATATTAAATTTTAGTTTTTATAAATTATTTAATAATTGGACTGCTGTTCGTCTCATCTCATCCCTGCTATTTATATTATCATTAGGCCATACCTTATTTAGAACAAAAAATTATGAAGCTAAACTCATTTTATTACTTTTATTAGGCTTTAACCCTTCTATTATGCTTTGGGTAACAAGCATTAGATGGTATGCCTATGCAGTGCCACTATTAATGATACTAAGTCATCCTTTAGAAAATAATAGTAAATATTATTGGTATTATTTTTTTATAGGGTTTTTATTACTGTCATTTATTAGCTATATAGGTATTATTTTAATTATTCCTTATTTTATTTGGTATTTTATACGAAATGAAAATTCATTTACTAGTAAGGTCAAAAAAATAATTGCGCCAGCAGCCATATATATAATGTCTTATGCTTATCAACTTTATATATTTTATACTATACATAGGTTAAATAATATCAAAACAAATGAGCAAACTTTTGATACTATCACTAGCATTAAATCTTATGCTTCTTCTGTCTTAGGGAATCAAGCAATTTTTCCCATTTCAATGATAGGCTTCATTTCAATAACTGGTTATTTAATTGTATTTATAGTCCTAGGTTTTTTACTTTTAAAAAATAAAGAATACTACAAAAACTATTCTGTATTTATAATAGCTTCTTTTTTATATATACTCACTGGTATTGCGGGCAAGCTTAGAAATTTGGTCTTATTAGATATAGCAAAATCTCATCTTATTACTAGTGGTATTCATTCTAAATATAAAAAGGTTTTATATATTGGTTTAGTATTTATTTTAATGGCTAATGTAAATGGTATTTACAATGTATGGTCTCATCAAAAAACTACTAAAAACGCCTGGAATTTACCACTGAATGAAAGTATTCAGCTAATGAATACATTAGAAGATACATCCAGTAAAGAAGTTTATTTTACTTTTCATCCTACCTACACCTATTATTTAACAAAGACTAATAAGAATTTAATAAGTTTTTATAGCGAGCATTACTTTGATTCTTCAAAAGTAAAAACAAGTATTAATAAACTATTAAATGATAGTAGTAACCAAAAAATGAATTTTAATTTTATTCTTACCTATAAAGGAAGAAGTATTGAAGATGAACATTACAGGCAATTGATCTCGCAAATGAAAGCATTGAAAGCCGATTCTATTAAAATTTTTAAACTTGGGTTTGATGATGATTATAAGTTAAAACAAAAAATTTATCCCGACTACCCTGAATATACTTACTATTTATATAAGTATTATGGGATTAAATCGGATTATAGCGGATTGAAAATTTGGGAAAAATATAAAATTTAATCCATTAACTTTATATCAATTATATATAAGTAAGGATAATTTTTAATATAGTCTGGGAGGATGTATTTCCCATGATTTGCAAAAGGAGCAATTTTTCCTTATTTTAAGATATTTTTTCTGGAACCGCGCGGCCTACAATGCCATCGGATACACCACGATCTCCTCCCTCATGGTATTCCGCATCCTCGTTTACATCCCATAAATCATATACTTCTGTGCCAGCAATAATATTCTTTGCAGCCAACATTGCGGTCATCATACTATGATCCTGGTTATTGTATTTATGCATCCCATTTCTACCTACTAAGTATAACCCTTTGTATTGTTTTAATGCTTCGCGGATTACATTTAAATGTTCCTTGTACCCATGATCGTAAACCGGGTAAGCCTTGGGTTGCCTAACCACATATCCATCTACTATTGCAGATGGTTTTGTTAAACCAATTTGATCTATTTCCTTTGTGCCTAATGCAATTAAATCTGTATCGCTACTGGTCCATAATCCATCCCCTTCAAAACAGAAGTACTCTAAACCATAACATGCCATTTCAGGATCCGGCACCATAAAAGGACTCCAAGATTTAAAGTTTTGAATACGTCCTACTTTTACATTTGGCTCATGAATATAAATCCAGTTGTCACTAAATGCATCTTGATCCTTACAAATTAATACCACCGTTAAAAAGTCACGATATTTTAATTGGCTTGCTGCGTGTAATACTGCTGGAGAAAAGGCGGGTGCTACTGCAGGAATTAATTCACGGATAGGTGCAGAAGACAATACATAATCAAAGCCTTCTAATACAGCGCCATTGGTTGTATGGACATTCCAGGTGTCTCCAACTTTTTCAATCTTATTAACGCCTGTATTCATTTCAATCTTTACCCCCAATGCTTTGCTTTTTACCACGCATGCCTCCCACATCATCCCAGGACCCAATTTTGGATATCGGAAAGAATCGATTAATGTTTTAATTACATCCCCCTTGCTTTTCTTGCCACTTGGTTTAAACAAAGCGTTCCATACAGCACTACTTAAGGACAATCCTTTAATTCTTTGTGCGGCCCAGTCGGCAGAAATTTCTTTACAAGGGATGCCCCATACTTTTTCGGTATAGGTTTTAAAGAAGATATTAAACAAACGTTTACCAAATTGATTGGTTACCCAGTCTTCAAAATTTTGCGGATCCTTTACGGGGAAAACTTTTGCTTTTAAATAACTCATTACACATAAGAAACTTTCAAAAATACCCAACTTTAATAAGGCCTCAAAAGCGGCTAAAGGATACGCAAAAAACTTTTTATTGTAAAATATACGAGAGCTTCTTGGACGCTCTAATAATTCATCGGCTAAAATTTCAGTCCAGAAATCTTCTACTTCTTTTGACTTGGAAAAAAAGCGGTGACCACCAATGTCAAAATGATAACCTTTGTAGGTTTCTGTTCTTGAAATACCCCCAACATATTGTGGATCTTTTTCAAATACCGTTACGTCCTGATGGGCTTTACCTAACAAATACGCAGCAGTTAAACCTGCCGGACCTGCTCCTATAATGGCTACCTTTTTAGTCATGGTGGGGTATAGTTTTTATACGCGTTGAAGATATTGAAATATTTTTATATTTAGCTAGGGTCGAAAAGGAAGATAGAAGTAAAAAAATCTATATGTTTTAACAATATACATTGTAGAAATTTAATCCATTAGCTTTTTATCAATTATATATAAGTAAGGATAATTTTTAATATAGTCTGGGAGGATGTATTTCCCATGATCTTGAAAAGCAGCAATTTTTACCTTTTGTACTAATAATTTATTTAGTTCATCCACTGTAAATACACCATGATAGGCCGCAAATGGTCTCTTATTGTAGTACATCAGATCAATGTTTTCGTAATCACTTAAATTAATGACAACATTGTAATCTTTAGGTATTAAAGTATCGGCGTTTTTAATAATGGCTGTATTATTTGTTTTTCTAGTATACTCTTCATTTCTAAAGGTTCTTTTCCAAATATCATAGGGGTTCAATGTATCAATAACTAGTATAGAAATAAACAGAAATACAAATACTTTTTTGGCAATATACTTTTGCATAAATGTATTGACAGATATTGATGAATATATTAAACCAATAGGCAGTATTGAATATAAGAACCCATTCATTTTTGTAGGTACCATAAACGTGAAAAAAGAAAAAAGAAGCACAGCATAGAAAATTAAGGCAAAGCCAATTTCATTTTCAAAATATTTTCTTTTATAGCTTAGCCAAATTCCATGTAAAAAAAAGAATGGTATAAGATAACCATAGTAATGTCTTAGGCTTTTAATATAGAAAAAATAACCACCTCCATTTCCTTCTACCACTTCTACTAAATGTTTTTGGTTAAAACTAAGTTCAAATAAAAACTCAGTTGGAAATTTATAATAAGTAAATATTTGCCATGGGATAAATATTAATAGGCAGATAATAAAAGAAAATATTAAATTTAAAAATAAGGAATAGTTTTTTTTCTTTATTATAGAATACAATGAAATAATTCCCCAGGATGAATACACTAGCAACCCAATGAGCCACTTAATTAGAATTGCAGCCCCAGCAAAAACACCGGTTAGTAAGGCCCAGTAAATTTTCTTTGATTTTAAATATTCCACAAAAGTCCAAATACTTAATAAAGTATAGAAACCAAAAGCAATATCATTATGGTCGGTGGGAATTCTTGCAGAAATTAGGTTTAACTGAAAGTTTGAAAAAGTTGCTAATATTAAAGCTATTAGGCTTGTTTTACGATCTTGCGTAACTATAAAGGCAAGCCTGTAAATTATTAATAAAGAAGTGGTTGTCATAAGTAAGCTCGGAAATCTTACTGAAAAAACTGAAGTTCCAAAAACTTTAATGGCTACTGCAATTTGCCATAAAAATAAAGGTTGTTTGTGCAGCCATATATGATTGTCACTCCAGGCTTCAATAGAATAACCCTCTAATGGATTATTCAATAATATAGGTAAAGTAAAATTATTAGTTAAATTTTTTGCTACTAAAGCATGAAAATGTTCGTCCCAGTTATGCAAGAATGGATCTAGTGTAATCATCCATAATCTAATTAAAAAACCAGCGATCAATAAAATAAAAATATATAAATTGTATTTATTTTTGACCATAATTATAGATAGCATTATATACTATTTATAAAGATAAAGATAAATTGATAACTAATCAAATTTTCAAGATTAGCGCAATCTGTATTTACTCATTTTCTTTACCAGCAGCCCAAAGCCTTACATCATACATAATTGAATTAAAGGAGTGGTCTTTATCTATCCAATTTAAAAAAGCATTCAGGGCCTTGCCTAAAGGGCTTAAGGTATTGGTTAAACTATTCTTACCTATTACACTACTAATGGTTTCTTTCTTATTGCCAAAATAATAAGTTGTTGGACGTTTTATTAACAAGAGGTCATTTAATAAATATTGCATCATCACATTACCTGTGTTGTCTATTGAAATAGCTACTTCTAAAAAAAATATACTTAATGTTTTTAGCTTATTAAAAAATAGTTGTCTTAGCAAGGCATAAAAAAATCCAATAGGTGTAGTGAAAATTAATAACAGAATAGCAATACAAAAAAGTAAGAGATTTTTTAATAAACTCATTTTTGGTTCTTTTTTCATAAAAATTTTTTTTAGAGCGTTTTCTACTTAGAAAATAGCAGGGAATATTATATTTATTAAGTTTGCGGTAAATTCATTAGAACCCTTTCTAGCAATGGGTTTCAAGCTACAAAATAAAAGTAAAAATAAAATTTGGAACAGCGTATTTTATTTTTATTTTAGGTGTATAAAAAAGAAAATATGAAAAACAAAGCACTACTTGTAGGTATAAATAAATACCCCGATCCTAGAAATGAATTAAGAGGATGCGTGAATGATATTTTAGAAATGGAGCATTTTATTGCAGAAACCAATAAAGTGTATTCCAAACAAAATATAAAAAAATTAACGAATAAAGAGGCCACTAAAAAAGAAATAATAACGCAAATAAAATGGTTAATAGAAGGTGCCGAAGATGGAGACCAATTATTATTTCATTATAGTGGACATGGAGCACAGTTGCCTACCAGATTTAATTCCTTAGAAAAAGATGGACTAGATGAAATTATATGTCCTTATGATTTTGATGGAACTAACAATACTAGTTTAAGAGATAAAGAATTTGCGCAGCTATTTGCAGCCATACCCAAGGGTGTGCATTTTGTATGGATATCGGATAGCTGTCATGCCGAAGATTTATCGAGAGACCCATTTAAGGTAGATGAAGAAGATTTTAATGCAAATAATACACATTACCGCTTTTTCACTGGGCTACACCATTTTGAGCAAAGAGTAGAAAACATTGCTCCCGTTATAAGCCCACTAAATGGGGCTTTATTGAGCGCTTGCCAGTCGCATGAACTAAGTGCCGATACCTATATTAATAAAAGGTTTATTGGGGCCTTTACGCATTACTTAATTGAAAACTTAAATAAGTATAGCGATGCCAAGAATATCCGATCCATTATTGGACTCGTAAATAAAGACCTCGAAAAAAAAGGATACGACCAAAACCCTCAGAGTGAGGGGTTGCTAGAAAATAATTTTTTCTTTTTATAAGAATAGTTTTAAATCAGAATGAAAAATAAGAAATACTTTATGAGAACTAAGCAAATTTATATAGGACTGGTTGTTTTTATGTTGGAAGTTTTTGCTGTTGGGGCTGCAGATGCGCAGCCTCAACAACATCAATTTAAGCAAGGCCTAGTTTCAAAACTTATTGAAATAAAATATACATCAGAACTATATTTAAGTTCAGCATTAAAACAAGACTCCAATAAAGACAGTGCCTTAGCAAATTATAATACCCTTCGCTGGAAGCTAGATGGTTTTGTATATCAATTAAGTGCGGATATGATTGCTGCTAATAGCCCTCGTAAAATGATATTATTAAATGCTTGGTGTTTGGAAGAACCAAGTAGTAATAGTGATGAATTGAATAATAGCAATAAGACAAATAAGGAAAGTAAGAAAAAAATTCAAGTGTACATACAGGCCTTGAATGAAATCGAAAATTTTTATCAAAACCAAATATTGCCTTCTTTATATAAAAACAATAAAACAATTAATCTCAGCACCAATGTATTTTATTTATTGAAGGACTCTTACACCATAGTGAACGCCATTAGCAATATGAAAACAGAAAAAACAATGGCGCTTATTGAGTTATTGGACCATGCAAGGTTATTGAGCCCTGGGGAATTAGCAAAGCAGGTGAAGTAAATAAGGGGGTGTGGGACTGAAGTATAAAAATAACTTATCAAACTTTCACCTGTTTAAACTTTCCTGATTCATTTTTCCAGTATATCCTTCTACCCTTGCTTCCATTTAAATCTCCAAATAAGCCGTCTGCAACTACATCTAAATCGCCATCTCCATCGTAATCAAATAATCGTATCCACTTAATCCATGCGTTCTTGCCCGTTTCATCAATTACATCAAAATAGTTTTTAGTACTTTCTATAAAACCATTGTCTTTATTTAAATATAACCTTAAGCCATAACCGTTGTAACCTGCTTTATTACTCATAGTTAAGACGTCTATTTTCCCATCAAAATCAAAATCTAAATAAGCAATATCCATTAATTCTAAATTAGAATCTACTGCAAAATTTATGGCTTTTGATCTATCAAAAATACCATTGGTGCTTGGAATAACTCTTAATGTTTTAGAGGAGCCTAAGAACAAATCTAAATTTCCATCCTTATTAATATCAAATAGTTCTACGGTATAATAATTGTCAGATCCTTGGTTAAAATTTTTAAATACTTGTTTATTTAATTCAAAATTTCGATTTCCTTTATTAAGGTAACTAGTTGGATGCAAAGGTATCACGGCACTACCCCCTGAATAAGCAACAATATCAATTAATCCATCATTATTAATATCCCCAGTGGCTCCGCCGTGATAGTATCCTATGTCCTGGCCTAAAAACTGATACTTAATATCCTTAGGATAAAATATTGCTAATGAATCTCCTGGGAAAGGCATTGCATCATAACCAGATGAAAATAACATTATATCAGGCTTCTTATCATTATCCATATCAGATACAACACATTTTCTAACTTGAGTAAGGCCTACTTGTAAATCATAAACACTGGGGCTTGTTTCATATTCAGAAAACAAATGCAAACCTGTGGCATTGGTGGGCCATGGATTTTTCCAATAATAGGCCCATAAGTCTTTCTTGCCATCACCCGTAAAATCGGTATAGAGATAAGTACCTAAATCGTTCCAATAATAACTTTTTGATGCATTCCAACTATTAGTTGTTGTTGTATTATAGGGTATTAAAGCACCGCTAGCAATAAGCTCAAAGCCCCAATACTTACTTGCATGCACATCAAATAAGCTTGTCATTGCTCTTGTGCTAGTGTACCAAGAAGTTGTTTTATTGATGGCAGAAAATGAATCCAAGGTATTAACTGGATATACTAAGGGCATAGTAACTATTGGCGCAATATTTGTAGGAGGAATAACTTGTATGGGCGTTGTAACATCAGTTTCGGTTTTTTTACAAGCCGCTATAAATAGCAAGAAGATGAATAAGCCAACGGCCCATAGAACTTTTTTCATTGGTGAAGTTTTAAGTTATCCTTTGGGGTAATTCAAATTTAAAATAAAAAGCTTAGGTTTGGCTAATTAATTTGCTGTTAGCAAAGAATTATGAACAAACGCCTTCTTTACTTTTTGCTCTCTATGCTTTGCTTACTAATTGGCGTGGGCGTCTATTATTTTTTTAAGAAAGATATACTAGTATATGAATCATTTATTGGCATAAAAAAGTCCAATGTAGCGGGATATGGTTTCGCCAATTGGCTACCCGATTTATGCTGGGAAATTTCCTTTTTATTCATGCTTAGCGCAATATGGGGTAGTTGGCAATTAGTGCCTAATAGCATCAAACTTGCAACCTTATCTGTAATCATTGGAACTGAGCTATTTCAGATGCTGGGATGGCTTCCTGGAACAGGCGATATCAAGGACATATTAGTTTATTTTATAGGATTTAGTATATTTACAATGTTATTTTTAATAAAGCGATCAAAAAAGAACTTATGAAAAATTGGATAAAAATTTTACTATCATTTGTTGTGATCATAGTCTATGCGACCATGGTATCCTCTTCTGCAAAGAAAAAAATTGTTACTGTTGCTAAGCCTTTAGCATTCAAAGTACCTAACTATGAATATGCGCCGCCCACTCAATCTAGCGTGGGATCATCCGATCTTAAAATTTTATTATTAGAGCCTAGGTTCAATGATAAGTTTAAATATACCGATTACCGCACTTTTAATGATTTTTCAAAATTTATGGCAGGAGACATTAATGAGTCTCTTACCGCAAAAGGCTATGCCGTAAGAGGGCCATTTGAAAATTATGAAGGGGCATTATATACCGATAAAGTAGAAAGCGATTTATTATTAAATGTGCAAATAGATTTTGACCTCAATGACCAAAATGTAATTTGGAATGGAACTGAAATAAAAGTTTCAGGTAAAAAAAAGACAGCTGTTTATAATACTCAATATAAATTCAGTGGTTTTTTTGTGCTTTCAGGTAAGTTAAATTTATCGCTATCTGAGCCTATTACCAAAGAAAAAATTTGGGTTAAAAATATTCCTTTAAAACAAAGAAAAATAAATATTATAAGTTCAGGCGTTTATAAAAACTTAAGAGACTATTCAGCAGCTTTTGAAGCAGAGCCAAGTTTTTCAAACCCTTTTGTTACAACTATGCAAGATTATTATAAAGAAATTTTAGATATTGCATGGACATACTTAGACCCAAATGAGCTTGCTTCTTTAAAGAAATACACAAAGGAAATTAGAGATAAGAAAAAGTATTAATTAGAAAATATATTTTACTAAAAGCTGGACTAGCAAATAGCTACTAGAACTTAGAGAAGCGAATACCAAATGTATAAGGATAGAAAGATTGATTAGAGGTGGTTTTATCAATGGTATTGGTTAAAGCAGCAGTACCATAGAACTTAACATCTCCAATACCTATTTGAAATAACCCAGACATTTTATAATCATTAAAATTAAAATCGCCATCGTATTTCTTCTTTCCTAAAGCTTCACTAATTTGTTTATTTCTAGTATTTAATAAATAACCAATATTTACTCCACCTGCCACATTAATATCTTGAAATTTCTTAAACTTATATGTACGTGATAAAATTAAGGGAACAGTTAAGTAGTTAATATATAGTTTATCTTTTTTGTATGTATTATTAGTTAAAGAAATATACATTTTGTCATTGTTTCTAAAATCAACTCCATTAGCATAATAATAATTAAACATTTCAAAACCTATTCCGTATTTAAAATAATATTTATGTTTATATACATTTAGCTTTTGTTGCACTACCCAAATATTTACATTGGTAGAACTATTTTTAGGTTGCATTTTTCTATTTGTAACGGGTATGCCTACTACAGGGTTAGTAAAGGCTCTTGTAATATCATATTTAGTATAGTCCATATAGCCAGTTATGCCTAAATCAAAGGCCAACCATTCAGTTTGCAATTCAGCATTAGGCAATAATTTTTTAGGAGTATAGTGAACTCTAACAGCGTCGTAATCAAAATTTCTAATTACATCAACCCAGTTCTTCTTCTCTTCCCCATTAATTTTAATAATTTTTAAAGCACCTAATTTTAAAGTATCATTATGCAATAGAACAGCAGGTTCATCCTGAGCCATGGTCAGAGTTGTAAAAAACAAGGCCATTATAAGAGTTAGTAAGCGATTCATTTATTATGTTTTAGATGATGTTATTTATTATTGTTCGATATTGCTGTGCAAAGTTATTATTTTATAGTAATTTTAATCGTATTTTAATATTAGTTGGTTTAATTAATTATAACTAATTGATTATCAATGTTAAAATACTTCCCCCATATTTTATCTAAATTATAACTATTCAATAGATTTATGTTTATTCTCTATATCGATCCGGGTACAGGTAGTTTATTATTTCAGGCATTATTATCTGGGTTTCTGACTATTGTTGTTTTTTTCAAAAGAATTATGGCTTTCTTAAAGTTGAAGTTTGGGTGTAAAGAGCAATCTAATAAAGAAGATCAAAGCCATGACCCAAGCTAATTATATATCCTACAAGGATGCTGCCGCTAGAGTTGTTTTACAAGAAGGCGTTTACTACAGATACATTTTTGATGAATAGAAGCAGTATGATGCATTCATGCAGTCGGGCTTATATGAGACCTTAAAAGCAAAAGGCTATATAATTTCTCATTCAGAACTTAAATACGAAGGGGATGACGCTACTGTTTACAAACAGCTACTTCCTGAACAAATACATTTTCAATCCTACCCTTTTTGTTGGTCTTATTCTCAGTGGAGAAAGGCCATCATCGCTTATTTAGATATAAATAAAATTGCTTTAAGCTATGGTATGATTTTAAAAGATGCTACTCCCTTTAATTTTTTCTTAAAAGAAGGGAGGGCTGTTTTATTAGATACCAGTTCTTTCGAGTTTTTTAAAGAAGGATCACCCTGGATAGCGTATAAACAATTTTGCGCTGAATTTTTAAGCCCTATAGCCCTGATGCATTATAATGGACAATTATGGTCTGGTATGGTTAAAGCTAATTTGAAAGGGCTGCCTTTAAATTTTGTAAGTAAACAATTACCACTAAAATCGTGGTTTAATTTAACTTGTTTATTGCATATACATATGCATTCTAAATATGCGAATACAGAAGCAAGTGTTCAAGAAGAAAATTCAAGAAAATCAAAAGTTCAAGAGGGATTCAGTAAGGAGAAGATATTATCATTACTAGATATGATATTATCTACAGTAAAAAATTGGAAGCAGGCTTATAATATAAATAAACAATGGCAGGGCTATTATAACAATGATATAGAATCGCCCATATATTTAAACCAGAAGGAAGAAATCATAAAAAAATGGCTAAAAGATCTAAAGCCAAAAAAAGTAATAGACTTAGGAGCTAATACAGGTAGGTTTAGTTTGTTAGCTGCAAAAGAGGTAGAACAAGTAATTGCTTTAGAGTCGGATTATAATTGTGTAGACGCTATTGAAAATACTATTAATAAAGTTGCATTAAAGAATATAACTGTAATTCAAATGGACCTAGCTGAAACTACCCCAAATTTTGGCGCCTTAGAAAAAGAATATAGAAGCATATTTCAAAGACTATCAAATAGCCATTTAAGCCCAAGTCTAGTTATGGGCTTAGCCATTGTGCATCATTTACATATTAGCAGCTTTTTAAGCTTCGCGCATATTGCTGAATTATTTGCAAAATTTAATAGTAAATATCTAATTGTGGAGTTTGTGCCAATAGAAGATAGTAAGGTGCAATTACTTATAAAAAATAAGCAAAGAAATTTTACTGGCTATACCCAAGAAAATTTTACAGCAGCCCATTTAAAATATTTTAAACTTATTGAGGTTAAAAAAATACAAGACTCAAAAAGAGAATTATTATTTTTAGAAAAAATTGAAAGAGGGGAAGATGTCAATTAAACCTAAATTAAATACTAGCAGTTTATGGGATATAAATAAGCCCTCATTTTTAATGGTGGTGCTGCCCTATATTGGTTTTAACTGGAGAGAATTATATGAATCGCCTTTTTATAGCTTAAGGCAGGCAGAACTAGTACTATTACTTTTAATAGCCATTGAGCTTGTATTTAAACAGCTAGTTAAAAAAACGGGTAAATACGAGCAAGTACTTTCTGTATTATTTATATGCTTCAGCATACTATTTTTTTATGGAAATAACTTTGTAGTTCCAGTAAGTGAATTTATTAGCAGTATCCTTCATTTTTTCATAAGAGATAAATTAGTTTTTTTACTTATTACTTTTTTTATACTTATTATGTTAAATTATATTTTTGCAAAATATAAAAAATGGAAAGTTTTGAATGTTTTTTTAGGTATTTACTGTTTAGTAAATATATTTTCTAGCAAAAATTTAGAAGTAGAAAAAATTTCCCCCATTGAATCTATTCAAAATGGGTATAAGCCCATAACTACTAACTTCAATAAGAATGAAAAGCCCATAGTCTTAATTGTTATGGATGAATATAGTTCTCCCGATGAGCTTTATAAAATTCTAAAGGATAGCGCTGTTTATGATTTTTCGAATGGCTTAAAAAAGGCTGGCTGGGAAGTGCGTAATAGCTTCTATACCTATGAAAAGTCTACCATTCATAGCATAAGTAGCTTGTTTAATTTTAACCTGTCTAAAGACAGTAGTTACGGGAATCAAAAAAATGAAAACATTATTAGTAAAAAAATGATGAAGGCCGCTTTAATAGATAGCCTTAATAGCAAAGGAGTAAGTTTTTCCAATTATAGTATATTTCATCTTGGAAGTACCGAACCTTTAACACAATTATACTTATACCCTACTAGTTTTACAGAACATTTTTTAATAAAAACTTCCTTTTCGAAGCAGAAAATTTTATCTAATAATTTTAAATTTAAAAATTTAATTAGAATTAATTCAAATGTAATAGGGCATAATAATTATATTTTAAATAACTTAACTAATGAGTTAGGGACAATTAAAAATAATAAAAGATTTATTTACGCCCATTTATTTATGCCTCACCCCCCTTTTGATTTAGGAGCTGAATTCCCCATTAAACATTCTATTAATTTTGAGAACTATTTTTTATTCTGGAAATTCAACAATACAAAAATGGAGGCACTTTTAAATTCAATTAATAAAGTTGGAGATTATAGAATAATTCTTACCGGAGACCACGGCTTTAGAAAAAACGAACATAATGAAAACTTTCATTATACATTTACCGCCTTTAAAGGATTTGATTCGCTAGCTTTAAAGCAAATAGAATCTATTCAAGATATTGGACTGTTAATAAACGCAGGATTTAAGTAATAGTAATTATTTCTCCATTGCAATTACAGTTGCATCTAGTTTTTCATAAATACTATTACTGCTAATATACTCAGGTACTAGTTCTTTCATCTTAGAAACTAATTGCATTTCATCATTAGAAGTCCTTAAAATATGTTCTAATTCAAAAGTGCTTTGTTTTACTAGTTCAAAGGAAACGTCACGTACTTTGGCAATTAAAATTTTATCATGGTAAGTTTGAGTAGTGTTCTCTGCATCATTCAATAATTCCTCATACAACTTCTCTCCTGGGCGTAAACCGCTATAAGTGATATTAATATCAATATTGGGAATTAAGCCATATAAACGAATCATTTTCTTGGCTAATTCGGATATAGCCACCGGCTGGCCCATATCAAATACAAATATCTCACCTCCATTACCCATACTTCCCGCCTCTAATACCAATTGGCAGGCTTCTGGTATAGTCATGAAATAACGGGTAATATTCGGGTGCGTAACGGTCACAGGGCCCCCTTTTTCAATCTGGTCCTTAAATCTTATAATTACTGATCCATTAGAGCCTAAAACGTTGCCAAAACGCGTTGTAATGAATTTGGTAGCCATTGAGGTCTCTTTGGATAAGGCTTGGACATACATTTCAGCCATACGTTTACTAGCCCCCATTACATTGGTAGGGTTTACTGCCTTATCGGTAGATATCATCACAAAACGCTCTGCCCCATGCTGAATGGCTAAATCGGCTATTACTTTTACTCCAATTAAGTTATTACGAACGGCCTCTGTTGGGCATAATTCCATCATAGGAACATGCTTATAAGCAGCGGCATGATATACATAATGGGGCTTAAACTCTTCGAATAAATTAGACATTCTAGACTTATTGGTCACATCGGCTAAATAGTTCAAGCAGTTTACGCGGGTATCACGCTCAATTAATTCAAGCTCTAAAGCATGTAAAGGTGTTTCTGCTTGATCACAAAGTATAATTAATTCAGGGCCAAAAGGAATTAATTGTCTTACAATTTCAGAACCAATTGAACCAGCAGCTCCCGTTACTAAAATACGCTTACCTTTTACCTGCGCTTTAATTTGATTATTATTAATTAAAATAGGATCACGCTCTAGTAAATCTTCAATTTTAATGGACTGTAATTGTCTACTATTAAATTTACCCTCTGCCCATTTAGCATAAGGTGGAACACTTAGTACTTTAATATCGTGGTCTAAACAAAAATCGACAATTTCATTTTTTCTTTTAGTAGGAATAGTATAGCTAGCTATAATTAATTCATCTACAGGCTGAATAGCAATTAATTCTTTAAAAGCATTAAAAGTAATAATAGGTGCTCCATTTAAATTCTTACTTCCTTTTTTCTTATCATCGTCAATAAAGGCTAGTACCTGAATATTGGCTTGGCTATCGTTCTCTAATACCCTTTGCGTGGCTACGCCTGTATCTGCAGCACCAAAAATAACCACTGTCTTTTTCTTCATCTTATAATTTTTAGCATAGGCAAATAAATACCTAATTAAAACACGATAAGAAATTAAGAATAAAAAACTAAAAATGGTATAAAGAATAATTATTAAAGTAGTTAAAGATAATATAGAACCATAACCCAATGCCAAAGTATTAATAACTAAAATAAGAAAAGAAGAACTTATAATGGCTAATAAAATTCTTACGGCATCTTGAACACCTGTATACCTAACAATACCAGTATAAGATTTTGTAACAATAAAAACCAATGAGTTAATTAAGGTTATTAAAACCATTGCATTCAGGACATTGCCCCAATTCACTAATTTAACGGTAACATTAAACTGAATTAATATGGCAATGAATAAGGCTAGAAGTGAGGCCCCTAGGTCTAATAAAAGAATGAAAAATTTTGGTACAATACTGAAATTCTTAATCTTAAACATATTGTTTTTAATTTCATTCAAATGAAGGGGGGTATTTGAAGTGATAAATGAAGAAGCCTATAGCAAAGTTAGAGAAATAGTTATAATTAGTACCAATTAGCAATAAATTAATGGCAAGTAAGGGTTTAGACTAATGCGTTACCCCTTTACTGAATAAAACATTAGTAAAAGTTTTTATAAGTATTTGAAAATCAATTAGTAATGATTTTTTTCTAGGTATTCCTTCTCTAAAGCCACTTTTTGCTCTACACTAAGCTCATCCCTCCCATTTACTTGGGCCCAACCAGTTATGCCTGGTATAAGCTTATCTACCCCTGCAGCCACCCTTAGGGCCATTAAGTCGTCCTGGTTGTACAATGCCGGCCTTGGGCCTACAAATACCATTTCCCCTTTAATAATGTTGATTAGGTTGGGTAATTCATCCAAACTTAATTTTCTTAATAAAGCACCAATTTTTAATAAGTATTGTTCTGGATTAGTGAGTAAATGAGTAGCAACATTGGGAGTGTCTTTTTTCATAGTCCTAAATTTATAAATATAAAAAAAGGAATAATTTACCCCTACTCTTTTTTGTTTAAAAAATACCGGGAAACCATCTTGTATAAAAATTAAAAAGCCCACAATCAAAAAAATGGGTGATAGTATAATTAATAAAATTAATGCGGCTATTCTGTTTAGCATCTTATTTAATTAAGAATTAAGTCTTTTGAAAAAATACTTGTGCGAAACCCCATTCGCACATAAAATGAATTTAATGGTCTTAAATATTTTGATTGAAAATGCAACATAATTTAAGATTAACACTTTAAGTAATTCAAAAATAAGATACAAAATAAATATTAAAATGTTACTCACTAATTTATTTTTAAACCGGTTTCGGTGATAGTACTTGATTCATGATATTCATAGTCTGTATTAACATCCCAAATATTGTTATTTTCATTATTGGCAATATTTCTAGCAGCTAAATGACCCATTAAAATAGAATGGTCTTGATTATTATATTTAAACGCGCCATACCTTCCAATAAGTTGTAAATTTTTAAAGTCGTCTATAAAGTTTTGAACTTTGAAAGGGTGTATTTTATAATCATCTTTATAAACAGGATAACATTTAGGAATTCTAACTACTTCGAATTTGAGTATTTCATTAGCGTTATCAATAAAGCAACAGTTTAGTAAATCCTTGCTAATAATAGTTGAAAAATTTTCATTTTTTGAGATCTCATACCCGGCTGTAATACCAGCAGGCCCAGCACCAATAATAGCTACCCTTTTTTTCATGTAAAAAAATATAAACAAAAGTAAAAGTAAATGCCCAATTATAATAATTTATTTGAATATAGAATAGGTCAAAACAGTGAATACAGTCGGCCTCCCAATTTAGTTCATAAAAAATGCCCCAAATAGGGGCATTTTTCTAGTGGCATTAAAACTTATTTGTACAAATTATTTGCCTAAGCTCTTAAAAACTTTTATGTTATAATACTTGTCATCTTCAAAATTGCCATATTTTGCAGCATTTTCAAATAACTGGTTTATAATTTCTTTAACTCCATATACAGGTGTAAAACCTAATGTTAATTTAGCATGCTGAATAGACACTTTATAGTTTCTAAAATCTTGCACGTCATTAATATGCACTTTCACTTCTTTCCCTAGGTTTATAGACATCTCAGCCCCTACAATATCTCCTATCTGTCCTAGTGTATAATTATCTGAAGCAACATTAAATACCCCTGAAATATTATCTGGAGCTTGAATTGATCTTATAAAAGCCGAACAGGCGTCCTGTATATGATAAATAGGCCTCCAAATAGATGGGTTATTCACTGTTATCTCTCCACTTGTCATGGCATTTTTAAACATGGTATTTACGACTAGGTCAAAGCGCATTCTATCGCTATGGCCACAAACCGTTCCTTGTCTTAAGGCAATAACAGAGAACTTATCATCAGCCAAATGCATTACCCCATTTTCACCTTGCAGCTTTGAAATACCATAGGGGTAAGAACATGTAGTAGGTGAATTTTCATCGTATAATTCATCAACCGTATATCCATATACCGAGCAAGAAGAGGCATATATAAAACGTCTTACCCCTGCTCTTTTACTTTCGTAAGATAAGTATGCAGGACATGCGGCGTTTTGAATAAAGTTTTCTGCAGGTGAGAATTCTGCCATAGGATCATTTGACACACCGCCTAAAAAAATAACTGTATCAAAGCCTTTTAAGTCATTATGCGTTACTTGGAATAAATCTTTTTGAATTAAGTCTACTTTAGCATTTAAATTATTGCCAAACCATAATTCATCTATTACAGTTACTTTATAATCTAATCTTTGTAATCTCTTACAAAGTTCAGTTCCAATATATCCAGCACCGCCAGCTAAAAGGATTTTTTTCATTCTAATATTTTTAAAATTATTTTTTTAAATAGTGAAATTATTAGCATCAGCTCTTGAAAGCCATTCTTTCACCGATAAGCCATTAATATCTTTAGTAGTGGCTATAAAGGAATCTTTCAGTTCAAAAAATTTGTTCTTTAGATTAGCATCGCAAATACTCCAGTCAATATCCTGGGCAAAAGGTGAAATCCCAGCTTCACATTCACCATTATAAGAACCTGAACAAAAATATTCAATATAAGAATCTTCTAGAAAGAAATTACCATGCGCACATCCTTCAGGAACCCAAATCCAACTACTTGAAGTATTTGTTGATTTTGCAGGCATATCAAAGGCCATAATTTTACCTTGAGTAGGTGAACCTTGGCGTAAATCCAATACTAAATCTATCATATGACCAGCTATAGTTCTAACTAATTTCCCCATATTAGGATTCCACTGAAAATGTAAACCCCTTAAAACGTTTTTATGAGAGAAACTTTCGTTTGACTGCATTATGCCATTAGGGAATATTTGTAATTCATTATTAATAAAATCTGAAGTTCGAAAGGTTTCTGTAAAAAAACCTCTTTGATCCATAAATCGTGCAAAATTTATTAGTTTGACTCCAGGGATTTGGTATCCTGATATTGATGATATCTTCATTTTGTAAAAATACTAGTGAAATTTGCCTTCGCCAAATAAAACATAATTATTAAAATACACAAGTAATTGATAATCAATGTTATAATTTTAAATATGGGGATCGTTTACGAAATTAGTGTGGACCACACTAATTTTAGAACCTAATTATACTGATTATGAAGGAGTTAATGTAAGATACGCACCGAATTGCGTACTTTTTGATACTTGAGGCTTAGTGTACCTCTTTATATGTATTCAAATTTACTAAATTATTTTTACACTCCTCTCAACGCCCAAATCTTCTCCAGCTTATCGGCAAACTGATCACCAGACACCTTAATATAGCGCGTAAATGACTTATGTGACTTATGAC
>Ga0209107_10000434_pt1 | contig 24592 bp, 45 predicted proteins | sample LakErihyJuly2011_2_FD_187460 | JGI IMG/M metagenome (GOLD analysis project Ga0209107, IMG submission 187460) | Freshwater microbial communities from dead zone in Lake Erie, Canada - CCB hypolimnion July 2011 (SPAdes) (version 2) | ecosystem: Environmental > Aquatic > Freshwater > Lentic >...
GGTTATTTGGAAGATAGAAGACCAGGATCAAATGCGGACCCATATAAGATTATTAATGAAATTTCAATCTCATTGAATGGAACACAATATTGGGAAAGAATGTATAAAAATATTAATCTTAAGATTGATGTTAATGGTATTGAAGGTAAGTACGGTACATTAACATCTGAAGAATTACTAAAAGATTATTCTGACGATGTTAAATATGAAATGTCGGAAGAAGTTATGGGGTCAAAAACAAATGTACTGACAGAAGAAATAAAATTTGATTTAAAAAATAAATAATATTATGGGAAAAATTGTAAAATGGTTTGAAATAAACTTTGGGTGGTTCTTCGTTAATGGTAGGAAACAAGCTGCGTGGGCAGAATACTTAAGAAAAAAATATGGAAATGAAAAAAATTGAAGTGAATTTAGGAGTCGGGATGAATATGTTTTTTCCTGAACCGGTAACGATTGTTATTGAAGATGAGGTTAATGACGAACCAGTAAAAAAACGAGGACGTAAACCAAAGATTAAAAAAGAAATTAATATTGAAAAACAATAAGTTATGCAAACACTTACTTACGACAAAAACGAAAAAAAGGTATTTTTATCAAATGAATCTGCATTTGTATATACCGTTGAAAATGTTCACAGTGTTGAATGTACGGATAAACAATATAGTGTTATGGTACTATTAAATGGTACCTCAAAACTTATCTCGGTTCTAAAAGTTCCTGTTGGAAAAACAAATTATTTTTTAAAAAATTATATTTAATTAACTAATATGTATAGAATCAAAATACAAGAAAAAAACAACGGACAAAAACTTTATATACCACAAGCGGGTAAATTAAAAATTTCTGGACTATGGATTAAAAAACAAAAAATTGTTTGGTATACAATAGTTCATGCTCACGGTAACACATTTGGATTATCTGAAACAATAACTGTGGGATATGCCACCGAAGATTCGGCATTAAAAGTTATTGATGATTATAAAAATAAGGATGGTATAGAAGAAAGTAATAAAGTAAAATCAACAACATATAAAATAATTGACTGATGAAAAAAATTTATATATTTTTTTGGTGGTTATGGAATTATCCTGAAATAGTTTGGATGAAATTTAAATCATATTTTAAAAGATGACAGAAGAAGAAAAGGATATTAGAATAAAAGAACTTGAGGAATTTCTTGAAGAGGTTATTGAACATCCTTATATGTGTGGATCGTCAATATGGGAAGAAGGTTGGGAGTTATTAAATAAAAATAAAAATGACAAAACTAGAGATTAAAAAATGTGTATTGGAAATTATGGATTCATTGTATAATAGAAAAGGTTTTGATGATTGGTGGGATAACATCGGAGAAGATATTGAAGAGGAAATAGAAAACGAATTGTTTGAAATAATAGACAGAAGATTAAATAAAGTTAAAAATGGATAAACAACCAAAATTTAAGGTAGGTAACAAGGCTCACAAAACAAAAGGATACAAATTTCCTTGCACCATTGTAGGTGTATTTGAAACAATTAAAGGAGACATTAGAGTGGTTGGTGAAATGGATGAGTATGGATTACTACACATCTTCAACGAGGATCAGTTGGAACATTATGGTAAAGACGAACCAGATTTATTGAATGAGGCTTATATGGGTTATTACTGGATAATGGTGGATAAAATTAAATTAACACAAAATGAATTCATCAACAAATGTAAAACAGATCCAGAGTTCTCTGAAAAGTGGGGATTAACCATTGAAGAACGAGAACTGAGTTTGGAAGAGAGAATGGGTTTATGTAAAGAAAAATGGGATTATTCATGGAATCGTACTATCAACCTCGAAGATATAGAATGGCGAATGAATAATGAATGGAATATCCCAACCAAACAAATCACAGTAACATACAACAATAAAACAATAGAAAGTTATGAATGAAATAGAAACATTGCAAGAAACATTAAATAGATTTATCAATAAAGGTGTTCATCAAACCAAAATAATAACAACCAATTCTCCATCTGTCGTTATTTGGTCAAAGACACGGAAATGTCTTGTAGGTGGTAAAGACCAACCAAATTCACTTGAAGTGATAGATGATGGTAATGGTAATCTAAAAGCAACTTATGAAAACAATATCTTTATCTATTTACAAAACAGAAGTGAATTATCCGAATTTGATGTGAAAGAAATAAATGAATCCGAAGGGATTATAGTTACAAATGTAACATATGGTAAACCTTATTTTAGATATGGATTTATACCAAACTAATCACAATAACATACAACGATAAAACAATTGAAAGTTATGAATAATTTAGATAAACAATACACAGATTTATTACAGGACATTTTAGATAATGGTACCCGTAAAATGGATCGTACTGGGACCGGCACAATTAGTGTTTTTGGTAGACAGATTCGTCATAAAATGAGTGAAGGATTTCCTCTACTTACAACAAAGAAGATGGCTTGGAAAACTATGGTGACAGAACTATTATGGTTCCTACGTGGCAGTTCAGATATTAGGTTTTTATGGGAAAATAATTGTACAATCTGGGACGGTGATTGGGAAAAAAATTACAAAACTACTTGTTCAGAACCATACACAATAGAAGAGGTTAAACAGAAAGTAAAAGACGGTAATCACTATTTTAACGATTCAATGTTTGATTTGGGAAAAATTTATGGACATCAGTGGCGAAAGTGGGGTGGTTATAAAAAAGTCCCTTCTGGTTGGAATCATGGTTCTGTAACCCATTATAAAGAAGTCCCTAAGAATGACCAAATTGCGAACCTAATCAACGATCTTAAAACAAACCCAGACTCAAGACGTTTAATGGTTAATGCTTGGAATGTTGGAGAATTGGATCAAATGACGCTTCCACCTTGTCATTATGGATTTCAAGTTTATACAAGAGAGTTGAGTGCTAGTGAAAGAATCACGTATAAAAACACTAAACAAATTAATTTATTGGATTCAAATGAACTGTTTGATTTTATAAAAAGTAATGTTAGTATAGATTTAGATAATGAGGTTCATAAAGAATGTGACAAATTTAATATTCCAACCAGAGCAATCTCTTTAATGTGGTTGCAAAGATCCGTCGACACTTTTTTAGGTTTGCCATTCAATATTGCGTCTTACGGATTACTACTAGAAATCATTGCAAAGTCAGTTAATATGGTTCCTGATGAATTGATTGGTAATTTGGGAGATACTCATTTGTATAGTAATCATGTCGAACAAGCAAAAGAACAGATTGGTAGAGAATTAGATTTAGATGAAAGAAGAGAAATGGTTACTCAAGAAATGTTTAATCAAATCTATAATGGTGGAGACAGTAGCACATTATCACATTCTGAAATTGATCAATGGAATGTACCAACCCGAACAAGAGAACCATATACACTACCAATCCTAAACATCAACACTGAGTTTTGGCCAACTGAATCAGGTGAGTGTGGTGTAGGATCTATAGATGCCGTTAAGGTATTTGAATCATTTAAAGATGATAATTTTTGTAAATGTTTATTAGAAGATGACATCCAATTAAGTAACTACCAATCACACCCACATATTAAAGCACCACTTTCTAATTAGTAGATGAAAAAAATTATTGAAATATTTAAACAGTTCAAAATTGAGTTGACTTGGATATATTTTTTTATGTTAGTAACGGAATTGTCAAATTTAGCAACTCCTTTTTTACTTGGAAAAAGTATTGACGGGTTAATAGATGGTACATGGTTTTGGTTAATATTTCTTGGGATATCATATTTTACATCTAATTTTTTTAACTATAAAAGGATGGTTTATGATACAAAAGTTTATACAAGAATTTACAATACTATTGTCTTTAGGTTTTTAAAAAATAACAATGACGATGTGTCAACAAAAATGGCAAGAACGGATATGGCTCATCAAATTGTTGATGTGTTAGAAGGATATGTACATTATTATATTGCAACAATAGTAACAATAGTTGGATCTATAGGGTTTATTTATTCGGAAAATTGGAGGGTTGGTTTACTGGTGACTTTGTCTTTTGTTCTAATATTACTTGGTGTATCGGTTTATTATAAAAAAATTAAACAGGCAATTAAGATTAAAAATAATCAATATGAAAAAAAGAATGGTGCAATACAATTGGGGTATGAACAATCTGTTTCGTTTTTTAATAGAAAAAGAAAATTAGAAATTTTTGAATCAACATTACAAGGTAAGAATTGGTTTTTGGTTGGATCCATTAAAAATATATTTTTATTTTTATCTGTTATTTTACTTGTTACTACCACTAAAAATATTACAATAGGTAGTGTTGTTACGGTTTATTCATATGTTAATAATTTTTTAATATCTTTATTATCCGTACCTGTGGCAGTTGAAATGTACTCAAGACTTAGTGATATATTAAAAAGAATAAATTAAAAATTATGATACACCAAATAAAAACCTTTGATGGTAATATTCTTGTGGAGGTTAGAATTGTTGACTATGGTACGGAATTCTTTACCTCAAACGAACTTTCCATTCTTAGACAAAAAATTATGGATGCAAACAAGGAACACGGTTTACAATTTGAGAATGATTTCTCATATTTAAATGGAATTAAAGAAGAAATAATAAACGATAAATTCACCGAAATAAGTGAAAAATGGGGATTAAATTATATTAAAAATGGAAAGAGACACATCGTGGGATGATCCACAATTATCAGATGGTGATATGCCAATCAGACAACAGAACGCATTTAAAAACACATTTCCTGACATTGAAATCCAAAAGGAAGTTGAACCACAAACACAACTTGAGGAATTGAACGATTACTTGAAAATGTTATCTGATATGGATAAGATTGGTATTAGAAGAAAGATTGTGTTATTGGAGGGTTATATACATAAATTAAAAAACAACATTAAATGAAAAAACTATTATCTATTATATGTTTGTTACTTATTGTAACTTCGTGTAAAACAAAATCTAATTGTGATGCTTACTCACAATTTTTAAAAAAACAAACGGACTCGCTTGAATCCCAAATTAAAAATAAAAAAGATTCTATTAATTTATTAAACAATTATATAATTTTTTTAGAAAATGAAAACCAATTTTTAGGTAGTGTTCTTGCGGAGAAAGAATTAGAAGATGGTATTGAATAACAAATAAATTAAACAAATAAATAATTAAAAATGAAAAAAAGAACACTCAACGAAATAAGACAAGAGAAAGAATTTGGTTACAAACCACCGGTAGATAAAAAAACAAAACCGAAACAAGATTTTGAAATTAAAATTACCATTACAGATGGTGATAAAAAAACAAAGGGTAAAATTAATCTTAATGATTATAAAGTTGCGTTGGTGTCAAACGGTGTTAGTTTAGTTGATGAGATGATTGATGTTTTATTAAAAGAAATTGATAAAACTGTTACGACAAACAATTAAATAATGAAATCAAGTCTAATATTAACCATCCTTTTGTTTTTTAATACATTTACATCTGTATCTCAGATAATAGGAACAACATATAAACTTGATAGTATAGAAATTGCACAATATGATTTACCAACAGAGGTAACATGGTATAACGCTAAAAGGGAGTGTAAAGAATTAGGTAAAGGTTGGAGATTACCAACTAAAGATGAATTAGATAAAATGTATGATAATAAGGACCTTATAGGTAATTTTATTAATACCAATTATTGGAGTTCTACAGAGTATAATTCTGATTATGTTTGGATGCAAGTGTTTACACATAAACTTATTGCAATAACCTTAAAAGAAGGACATATTAATGCTAGAGCGGTTAAGTCAATTAAATAAACAATCTATGATAGAAGACATAAAAATCATCCACTTAAAAAGCAATGCACAGCAGTTAGAGACTTGGATTGCTATGTTGAATGGAGATATTGTAGGTCACATATACATGGAGCGAGAAGAAAACAATAAAATTAAATTCTTAGATGCTTGGGTACACGAAGAGCATAGACTCAAAGGTATCTTCAGGAGGTTATGGGATACAAGGTGGGAATATGTAAGAGAGAGGTATAAAGGTTTCACTGTATATGCTTGGTGTAAACCAGGATCTTTACCATTACTTTTAGAAAAAGGTTTTACTGAAGGTGAAACTTGCACATATGTTGAAAAAATAATAAGTTAATGTCGAATAAAAAACCTGATAGTTTTGTAGATAATGCAGCTCTATTACCTTATGGTAGTAATATTGGGGCACCTGCAATATATGTTCCTAATATACAAAATTGGAAAGAACCAAGAATTGTTAATGTTAATCAACAATTCCAAGATAAGTTTAATGAGTTAAAGAAAGAATATCAAAAACTAATTGATGAATATAAATGGAATGATTTAGTTTATAAAGCAAAGTTTAGTTTTGAACCTGTAATTGGAAAAATATATCATCTTTATTATGGTAAAGAAGGAAATGTTTTTTTATCTTTGATAGGTCCAAAAGAATGGAATCGTGAACACATTGGGTCTTTTAAATATAATCACGATAATAAATGGATTAAAATAAATTGATATGTTATACAAATTAAGATACAAATTATTAAAATATATTTTAAGAAAACTTAGATAACCAAAATTTTTTTTATATATTTAAAATAAAACAATATAAATTATGAAAAGATATCCCGCATTATTCATTAAATGGTTGGCGAACCGTTTTGGATACAAAATAGGAATGATTAAAATTGATGGTAATAATAAACAGGATAGAGGAAAATCTTTCATACCTCACTCAATAATTGAGGGGGATAGAGAGTTATTGAGATACTTAGATATTTCAGGATACGTTTTTAAAAAAGAACCATTTGATAGATTTAAAAAATGATTAAAAAACTATTTAATTTTTTAGGTTGGTTAGAACAACAAAGAATAAACGCGATGTCACAATCTAATAGAGGGTGGGGATAAAAAGAATCCACGTTAACCAACACCACGTCAGGTCCAATAAAACAAAGGACACAGATCTTCCTGTTATCACAATTAAGGAGGGTAAAACAAATACGTACTGTAATGAAGTAGAAATACTTGGACCAAGTAAAATAAAGTATTGTGGTAGTGGAGATAAAAAACCAATTATTAGTTGTGGTGCAAGAGTGGTTATTGAAACAGAAAGTGAAATTAAAATTATAAGTTAATTTTTTTTATTTAATAAAATTCCTTATATTTGTACTATGAAAAAAAGAATCACATTTATAAGCGACACCCACACCAAACACGATAAACTTAGTGGGTTCTTGACTGGTGGAGATATTCTTGTCCACGCCGGTGACTTAACAGGACGTGGTTATATTACTGAAATAGAAAACTTTGCTAAATGGTATGATAACATCAATAACTACGACACTAAAGTTTTTATTGCAGGAAATCACGATTTTGGATTCCAAGATGACAATGAAAAAGTTAAAGGATTACTTACAGGTTATAAAACAATAGATTATCTTCAAGATGATTGGATGGGTATTGGTGAAGATGTAGACACTATGGTAAAAATATGGGGAACACCTTGGCAACCTGAGTTTCATAATTGGGCATTCAATCTTCCTCGTGGTGAGAAGTTAAAAGAGAAGTGGGATATGATTCCAGTAAATACTGATATCCTTATCACTCACGGACCACCATTCGGTAAATTGGATTACGTACCTTACGATAACGTAAATGTTGGTTGTGAAGAACTTATGAAACGAGTTCAAGAAATAAAACCAAAAATCCACGTATTTGGACACATCCACGAAGGTTATGGATATGTGTTTGATGGTAATACTCACTTTATCAATGCAGCGGTTTTAAATGGTCGATATGAATACCGAAACAAACCAGTAACCATTGATTGGGATTCTGAGACTAATGAGATTGAATTTATTTAAAATAATATAAGCCTTATATTTATAGAAATATGAATAAAAGGCTTATTTTATTTTTTGAACTTTTAAAACAAATGGGAGTTCGTCTTGGTGAAATCAATATGACTTTAGATAGAAATCGTATTGAGGATTGGGATGAATCAATAATATATGATGTAAAAGGTCAAAGACAATCAAGAAAGTTACCAAATTTTTTAGTGAAGGTAATTGAAGATCTATTGGATGAATACGAATACAAGTTTAATAGTTACAATAATTACGATATTGATGAATATTGGTATTTAACTATTCTTATTAATACAGAAATAAAAGAAATAAACTTCCGAAGTTCCTGTAAACAAGAAAAAGAAAATGAATTTGAAAGGGAATACATTTTAAATGACCTAAAAGAAGATACAAGAAATATTATTAATGTATTAACAAATAACAATGAAAACATTGTTGATATAGAATTCTATGGAAGTTGGGATGACGGATCAATCACAAAAGTTTATGTTAATAATAATAAATATGAATTTGATGATGATGAAAATTATTGGACAGTTGTTAACGAATTAATGATTTTACGTGAAGGTAAATATTGGAATGAAGGTGTGGGATCTAAAGGTGAAGTAAGATTATGGGGTGATGATATTTTAATGAGTGGATTTGATTATACTGAAGAATATGAACCAACTAATTTAAATTTAACAATAAAACCTGAAGACTATAAATAAACAATATATTTATAATAAAAAAAACTATGAAAATTAATGAAAAAGATCTAACCAATAAATTATTTGAAGAATTAAAAAAACGTAGATTGTTTGAAGAAGATGAGGACGAGGATGATCAAGACGATGATGATAACGATCAAGAAGAAGACGATGATGATGAGGAGGATGGTGAGGATGACCAAGAAGATGACGGTAATGAAGATTTTTGTGAAATGGTGTGTAATATCTTACATTCAAGAAACCAAGCACACGTATTTCACCTTCAAACACAATCATTTGCCGAACACAATGCATTAAACAATTACTATGATGGAGTTGTTGATTTATTTGATGGGATTATAGAATCTTACCAAGGTAAATACGGAATTATTAAAAACTTCAAAACATTTAAAATTGAACAATATAAAAACTGTAAAAAAACAATTTCTTATTTTGAAAAATTATTAGATATAATTGATGAAAATAGAGAATCTATTGAAGATAGTTATATTCAAAATCAAATTGATACGGTACAGGAGTTAATTAACTCAACAATCTATAAATTGAAATTTCTTAAATGAAAATAATAATAAATGAAAATGAAAAGGATCAAATCTCCTCACAACACGAGGAGATTGATCGTTCATTATTAAACTTCTTAATAAGAAGAGTCAAAATAGAAAAAAAAAATTTAGGTTCTGATTGGTATAATGAAAAACCATTAGAAGTTACCGAATATAGATTTGAAGGATTTCCTGGTTTTGGTTTTAATAGTTTCAGTAGTAAAAAAGATATGGAAAGAAAAACTATTGAAATGTTAGTTGAGGAAACTGATATGGTTGGTGAATGGTTTTTTGGTTCAAATAATGTCAACAACCCAGAAAGACAAAAATTTATGAAAACAATTAGAAATTTTTTAAATTTCATATTGTCAGATCAAAAATAAAATACTATATTTGTAGAAGTATTAATTAAAACAAAAAAATAAAAAAATGGGAAAGGGTACAACAAAAGGTCGTTACATTTGTAAAGTTGGTTTTTTAGATGTTTACGCGGCAGATGCAATGAGAAAAAAACCAGGAAGAGGAGAAAACAAAGAAGTTGCCTCAACTACTTATCAAATCATACACGCTAAAAATATTAAAGAACGTGGGTTTAAAACCAAAGACCAAGCGGTGGCTAAAGCAACCGAAATGATGGAATACCATATGATAAAGAAATAAAAAGATAAAGTCGGATGAAAGTTCGACTTTTTTATTTTTTAATCATCCCATTGGGAATCAATATATAGGTAGTCTAAACCAAAATCTAATTGAATCGTGTGAACATAACCCTCAAGTTCTCCTCTTAACCAATTCTCAATATCATTCCAAAGATCATCGTACTTTTCGTCCCAAAGTTCATCCCAAGTCAATCTACCTTCATCAGTTAATAATGTCGCATCTTTAATGATAAAACCAAAATCTAAAGCTTGTTTTACAATGTTTTCGTCATAAGATTTATTAAAAATACGAGTAATCAAAATTTCAAATTTGTCTTCAGGGTTAATAGGTTGATTCGCTTTTCGCATGTCAACATCCGTAACAGTTAAATTTGTCATGTAACGATCAAATAATTTAAAAGACTCATCACTACCACCAACAAATTCATTATACCACTGATCTATTTGCTTAATATATTTCGATAGGTTTTTTCTACGAATATCTACGTAACCTATTTTAGGTATTTTACCTGAATTTACTTCGTTAGTCCAAATATCCCAAAAATATTTTTTTAACGTTTCTAAATGAGAATTTTCTCTAAGTATAGTCCTAACAAGATCTTTCATATTTAAATAAATACTACAAAAACATGAAGTAAAAAACTATATTTATTAAAAAGTAAAAATTATGGCACACCCACAAATACACGCAAAAAGTTCTGTTAAAAAATATGGAGGAAAAGTTGAAGATTACATAAAGATACATGAATGGTTTGATGAAACAAAGGCATGGATTGGACACTCATATCATAGGGTGTTTAGACACCATAGTGAGGGTATATTTGAATGTGAAAAAGTGTTCGGACCATCATTTCAAAACAGTGATGGAAAAACGGTTTATACCAGATATGTTGGTGAGGATCATGTTAAAGAAGACTGCTTTAATCACGTACCATCTGCGAAAGAATGGATAAAAGCATTACAAGAAAAAGAAAAACCAATGTGGATGATTAGAACTTTGGATCTTAAATTTGATGATTAGATATTTATAACTATGGAAAAAAGAATTTTTGATAATATTATGAACTTTTTATCATCTTATGAACAAAATGAGATAAGATTTGAATGGACAATGTGGGAGGCAGGTATTGAAAATGTAGATTGGGAATATGGAAGTAATGATTTAGGCAGAAAAAAAATACCGTCATCTATAATGAATATTATTGTTAGTATTATTGAAGAATTTGCAACTGACAATTTATTAGATAACGCATATAGTGAAACTGAAGGGTATCAGTTAGTGGCAATATTTAGACCAAAAAATAAAACACTTGAATTAAGAGTTTCTGTTGAAGAATATGTTGATCATGATACATATAATGAACGTAAATTTCCTATTGAAACTTCAGATACAATAAAATATATGAATGAAAAAAAAATATCAATTATTAATTTTTCATATGATGGTGGTGGTGATAGTGGGCAAATAAATTCAGTGTCTGTTGATGGTAAAGAAGAGAGTATTTACACTTGGGAACATAATGAGGAAACTATGCCTATTGTAAACATGGCATATGATTACTTAGAATCGGAACATAGTGGATGGGAACTTGATGATGGATCATCAGGGACATTACAAATAAGTAATAATGGATTTATTAGTAGTTCACACATTTGGTCATCAAGAGAATGGTATGATTCTGGAATGCAAAAAATAATCACAAGAGACGATTTTAAATAAAAAAATGAAAATAATTCTTACAGAATCACAGTTTAATTACCTAAAAGAAAATCTTGATCAGGTACTTGACCTATATTCAAAAATGAATAAAGGTGAAGATTTAAAACCATCAGAAAAAGATATATTGAGAGCCTTTAAAAGTTTTACGGAAAGAGGAGGTAATCCAGAAGATTTCATATTTGATATTGAAGATGTTCACAAGGTTGATGAAAGAGAGGGAATGAGATTTAAATATAATCTAAAAGGTAGGCCATTTAGATTTGAATTCTCCGAAGAAATTAATAAAGGTGATGAGGTTGAATATTATGGAGAAATAACATTCAATGGAGATGAGTTTCTTGGCGTTATTGTTACAGATAAAAGAGGGTATTTAACTGACTATGATTTTTATAGTGTATTAAATGATGATGACGTAAGATTACAAGACACATTAAAAAGTGAAGACAGTGAATCTGAAATTCAAAACTTTTTCCAAGAAGAAGTAATTAACAATTTAAAAAAATGAAAATTATAATCACAGAAAGACAGTCAGATAAATTATTTGGAGATAAAATAGTTTGTAAAAAGTGTGATCATTCATGGAAAATGAAAAAAAATGATGATCATCCTTTTATCTGTTATATATGTGGTTGGGATCAAAAAGTAAAAAGATATAAAGACAAAGAATTATTAAAATTTTGGGAAAGTTATGAGTAAACTTTTAACGGAAATAAGTAGGATACATGAGTTAATGGGATTGAAAAATTTTATTAATGAATCTTTTTTATATAATAAATTTTTATTAAATGAGAATACTGGTTACGGCGATGCGATGCAAATAATTAAATCCTTAGTGAAAAAAACCACACAAAATCTTACAGATATTGAAAAAGGATACCTTAAAAATATTATTGAAGAGTTTAACCAAAAATATGGTGACGAATATGGTAATTTGGTTGATGAAGGAAAAATGACAGATTTAATTAGAACAAATTTAACAAAAATAATTAACAATTTACCTGAAAATGATGTTTTTAGATTTTTTGATAATGTAATAACAAGAGTAACAAGAAATGATATAGCAACCGCAGGTTTAAACTCTGTTATTACATTAAATGATGCGTTTAAAAAAATAATGGATCAACAAATTAATGCTAATAATTCTACTTTTTTGGATTCCTTAAAATATGTTTATAATAAAGGAGGAATAAAAAATTCTGATTTACCTGAAGAGTTAATTAACGAACTTGAAGGTAAAATTTTATCTTTAATAGATGAAATTCCTACAGACAACCCTATGGGTAAATATTTATTAGACATTAAAAATCAAATTGATGAGTTTAGAGGTAATGAAAAACAAATTAGTGGTGATGTAAAAACTAATATGAATGACTTAAAAACCGCATTAACAATTGCGGACACAAATGTAGGTGTGTTAACAATAAAAGACATATCCGATAAACTAAAAGTACTTGCCAATAGTGACCAATCAATAAGACAGGGAGAATACTTAGATATTACCACAGATATTGCCAATCAAACAGAATTAAAAAAATTAATGGGGAATGACAAAGAAAACTTTATAAAAAATCTAAATACATTTGAGGATTTAGAAAATTTATGGATCATAATACAACATTCAGATAATGACATAGAATTTCAAAAAGAGATACTTAAAATTTTACAAAATAACCAACAAACCTTAGAAACAAAATTCTCAACTAATTCGCAAGATATAAAGATGGGGATTGCAATGTTAGAAGATAGAGTAATGGTTAATACAAACACTAGTGTTGTTGGTTACAGGGATAATGGGATGGAAGATTTTGGGGAATTAATTAATGGTAAACAAACATATGGATCACAAGGAGGGGTAACACAAGACGGTAATTATTGGATCCCAAGACCTATAGAATTGGATGGTAAAATATATTTTTTTGAAACACCACAAAAATTACTAGAAGATGCTGATTTCTTAAGTAAATTAAATACCAAAAGATCTGCAATGGGACTACAACCTATGGAAGATTATTTGAAATTTATGAATGATAATTATGCGGTTGCTGACGAACTTTCAGACGAGATAGTCCCAATACAGTACGTACCAAAAAATTTAACAGAAAAAACAATACATGACCTTTTCTCCAAAGACAAGATTTTTTTTAGTAAAGGTGTGGAGTTAATTAGAGAACTTACTAATAAATTTTTATCTGATTCCCAAAAACTTTACGTAGATGGTGCCTCCAAAAAAGAATTGGATGAATACTTGGTATCACTTAATTATTTGAAAAATAAATTTGGTAATAAAAAAATATACGTTACCTCAATAACTGATAGTAAAAAAACAAAATTAATGACTTTAGATGATTTTATTAAGGATGTTGAAGAAAACTTTAAAAGAATTTATGATCAAGATGGAAATTGGTCTCCTCTGAATAAGTTGGACACTAATTGGAATGATATGCCAAAAGAAATTATAACATTTATGAAAACGGTTCTAACTAAAGAAGAGTTTGACTCTTTTGTAAAAAAATTAGAGGAATATAATAATTTACCCAAAGACTCAATTAGAAAGAATGAAGTGAAAAATGAGTTAGGACAAGAGTTTGAAAAAATTAAAACTAAATTACTCCAAAATGAAGACTATGTTAAGAATTGGAAAAATAGGGTTGGTGAAATTACACAATCAATAAAACTTAATAGTGCCGCTGGAGACTTATCAGAACAAAAAGTTAACGAAATATTTAAAAAGAACGGATTTAATATTTTGTACACGGCAAGTAATGGGTCTCCTGTTGATGTTCTTTTAAATATTGATCAAATTGTGGACGATACTACCGGAATTTTTGGTGGAGGTATAAAAACAGTACAGACTAAAACCGCAGGAAAAATTACTGAAGGGGAGTTTGAAGTAATTAATGGAAAAAGAACTGGAAATTGGATAGAGAAAAAAGGAACAAACTCATTTAGGGTAGAGATTTTACCAGGACAAAAAATATCCAAACAGAGTCAAATAGATTTAGGTGCGTTTTATGATCCAAATACAGGAAAAACATTAATTACGGGAAAACAAAAAAGTTTGGCAAAAACTGTTGATGAAAAAACAGGAAAAACTAAAATAATGTATAATACTGATGGAACACCGATATATTCAAATAAACAAGAGTTGCCAGGAGCATCTTTACAGATCACTAAAAGTTATTATAAACCATTCATAGTTGATATAGATACCCCAAAAATATTCCAATAAAATAACTTAAATAACAAATATTTATTAAATAAAAAAATGAAAATAAAAATAACAGAAGAACAATTTAAAAAACTTGTTAATAACAAGTTAAAAAATCAACCAATTAATGAAGGTTTATTTAGTATTTTAGGTACAATAGGTAAATATGTTTTGGGAGGTGCCGCTGTGGGGTATATTCTTAAAAAAATAATGAGTAAGTTTAAAGGAAAAGAACCTACCAAAGATGAGGTTGAAAAAGAAATAAAAAAAGAAGTAGAAAAGAAATCATTTTCGTCTGAAAACTCTAAAATAGAAAATAAAAATATTATAATTGGTGACTCACAGGTTCCATACATTGATAATAAGACCGATAAAGCAAGTAGAATATCAACTAAAGGTAGCGAAGAGTCTTTATGGTTAGGTGGAATAGGTGTAAGTTGGTTAAAAAATGCGGTTAAAAAATATGAGACGGATAACACCGTTAAAAATGTGATCATAAGTATTGGTACCAATGGAGGATTCAACACAAATGATGACATCAGTGGGTTGTTTGACAACTTAGAAAAAACTTTCCCTAAGGCCAATTTTTACGTCGTTCAGGGATCTTGGGGATGGGGAGGAAACAAAGATACTAAAGAATCAAATGTTGAGAGGTATTATAACGTATTCAAAAACCAAGGAGCAAAAATTATAAATACGCCAATTGGTAAAGTTTCAGATCCACACGGTAATTTAAAAATATACGAAACAATAGGGAGAGAAATAGATTCCAAGTTATGAAAAACTTAATTGTAAAAATTTTAAGAGAAAATCGGAATTTTTACGATTATCAGTTTGGTTTTTGTCATTATTTTGCGATGAATGCTAAAGAAAAATTGCAAAAACTATTACCCAATAAAGATATAACTTATTATTTGATTATTGCCGAAGAATTAGTCTTGGACACAAATGAAGTTATTGAATATCATTTAATACACGTTTACATAAAAATAGGGGATCATTATATCGATTCAAAAGGAGTACATGATTATGATGACGTAATTAATAAAATAGAAAAATATGAATCAGAAGCAGTAAAATATCTTCCTGATTTTATGGAACTAACAATTAAAGAAGGTGAAAGTAATGGGATACCTAACTTGTTCTTTGATAATAACGAATGTGATCAAGAACAAGTAAAAAAAGACACTGAGGAATTTATATCAAATCCTGAAATAAAAAGATTTGTTAATAACTTGAAATCATATTAGCAGATTCAATAACAACCTGGCAATAATCAAAGTCTATACTTTTAAATTGTCTTTTAAACATCGAAACAAATTGTTTTTCTAATAAACTTTTATTATAAGACCAACCGTAATTACATGTATTAACACCAATAACCATTTTACAATTAATACGTCTTTGGTTAACCACAAACTCTTCACCAAACTTTGTTTCGGCAATAAAAACAGTGCGGTCAAAGAACTTTTCTACATTAATAAACTCAACATTGGATATAGATTCATACGACATTTCATTTAAAAATTTATCAAATATCGGGAAATATTTTGTAACGTCATCCATAAATTAAAATTAGATATTTTATAAATTATATTCAATAGGATAATCACAATAAAAAAATCCACTTTAAGATGGGTTTCTACTTTTTTTACCTTATTTTTTATCTTTTACCATGTTAGTTGATTAAAAAGATTTATGAGTAAAACACAGTGACAAATATATTCATTAAGGTATTTATATACTATATGGATAACAATCATAATATTTCGCCTTTTTTTGTAAGAAGAATTAATCAACATAAGTTTGAAAAAACTATGAGAAAAGGAGTATCATATATTTATTATGACTCAAATGGGGTTGATGACTTTAAATGGAAATTGGTTAAAGCAACATTAGAAAATTACATTTTTTACAAATACAATATCAATATAGATGATCTACCAACAAATGAAGTGGATGGGTACATAGAATATATGATTGAGATTTATGATCCTGTATTAAAGGCGTATTATTATAATTATAGAAAAACGGAAAACATTCCACTACAGGAGTCTAATAATATAGACCAACTTAAAAAATTCTTTTTCAATAAATGGGATCAAGAAAAAAAACAAGGTAAAATACCAAACATATATGATATAAGTAAACTTGGATTGGGTTCAAAAAAAAATGAGATAATTCTATTTTTTATGGAATATATGGGTTATGATGGTAATAGTAGAACTGAAATAATAACTAAATACCTAATGGATAATACATTTACTGAAAGAGAAATGATACAAGTCATGGGTGATTTTTTTGATGGTAAACTAACTATTAAATTTGATAAAGTTGAATTTAGTGAAGAGGACGAAAAACACCTATTAAACCCAACTAAAAATTATATAGATTTAGATGTCAATTTTATTGTATTAGAAGGTACCTTTTATGATTCAGAATCAGGGCAGGACATAAACTTCTCAACAGGTAATAACCCATTTGATGATTTTTATTCTTATCATGAATTTAAAGAAGGTATTGTAGGATTGGTTGAACAGTTTGTTCATAATGTTATTGAATCCTTTGGTTTTAATATAGATAAACATTTCAATTATATAGAGATTACAGAGGGATGAAAAATCTAATAAGAAATATTTTAAAAGAAGAATATAACCCAAAAAAAATGTTCCATAACATGATAAAAAATGAAGGTCTTCTTATGGTATGTAGAAAAGTTGGTGGAATATATAATTTGGCAAAAATACTTGATACTACTCCTGTTGCCTTAATTAGAGAAAAATTTGTGGGAAAAAGTATATCAACACGTAATTTAGAATTACCATTACAAGTAGGTGGTTATGATTTTGTTTTTGAAATACACAAAATTGTTCATGATATGAGAGATGATTATTTAGATATAATGTTTGAAATAATTGAAGGTGAGGTAGAATTAATAATGACTACAAATGAAACTTATGATCTTTTAGGGGAGGAATTGTTTGAAAATGAACCACTATATTATGAAATAAAACACGAAGTACAGGACGTTGTTAATGAGTATCTAAGATTATATTTAAAAGAGATAAAGTATCACCTTTTTAATGGTTTAACGGCCGATGTAACAAACATGTAAAAATGAAAGATATTATAAGACACATATTAAAAGAAACTATAGATAAACAAGAGATCGCAAAACTATTCCTCTCAAGGTTGGATTTAAGACCTTGGGAAAACAAACGTTATGGAATGGAATATCTTGCAACCCCGGGAAACACTGTTATATTTTTAATAGTTAAACCAGATAAATCATTATCGGTACAAAAAGAAATCTATGACCAAATATCTAGAATTTTTAAAGATGATTCATATTTGGAAGAATTTTTTATTCAGTATGTTGAAAATTGCGGACTATCAACACCTTTTGAAGTTTGGGTTGAATCAGATAGTAATTTAGGGACTATTGAAGACGATGATGAGCCTATCACTTGGGACGAAGAAGAAGATGATTATTAAGATAATTTATAATATAAAAGATATTTATTAATATGAATTTAAGAGAAGAAATAAAAAGAATTAATGGTTTATCAAATTTCTTGTCAAATAAGACCATTTTATCTGAAAGTAAACTTGACGATTTACTTAAATATTATGAAAATAAATTTAATGACGAATACAATGGGGTTATAGAAGACTTTTATGATGGAGACCCATCCGCAACCAAAAAATATTTTAATTGGATGTCAAAAGTATTCATTGAAAGAGATCAAAAAAATTTAGGTATAGAAATTAATGATTTATTGTTAATGGTTAATTATTTTGATAAAAATCAACATAAATTTGAAAAAAAAGACATTTACCAATATAGTTATGAGGAATTTGTACAAAAATATGAAGAGGCAATAACAAAAATCACAAAAAAAGAACTTGAATTATCCGGTGTTGAAAAATTATATGAAGACGATAAGTATGTTTTGGTAAGACCAAAAAATAAAGAGGCTTCCTGTAAATATGGGTCAAATACTAAATGGTGTATTGCATCAAACACAAACAATTATTTTGATAACTATAGTGACTCAAATTTATTTTTCTTTGTTATAGATAAATTAAGAGAACCAATACCAGGAAAGAAAAAATCTAAAAACTACTTTAAAATTGCAATTCAGTACGACCCCCCAACAAGTACTGATTGGAGGTACAAAGAGAATTTTTTGGCAAATAGTAAAAAAGGTGATTTTGCTTTTTGGAATGCAATTGATGATGAAGTAAAACCTGAAACTATTAGAAAATATATTGGTAGAGATCTTTTAGGAGTATTCATTAACCTTATTAGAGATTATACATATAATCTTTATTTAAAATATTATGATCAACAATATAAAAAGGAACAAGAATTTAATAAGTCTAGGTATGAAGAGTTAGATAATTTACTTAAAGAAAAATACAAAGTGTTGAACACCGCAAAAAGAAGTTATAATGCAACAAAATCTGTAAGATTTGTAAAAGAAACTTTAGAATTGTATGATATTGTTATGAATTATTATAGAGTAATGAAAATAGAACCAAAAAGTTTTGATCAATTTTTAGAATTTAATGGGATAAAAGATAAGTACTATAATTTATTAAAAATAAAAGAAAATTTAGATAAAAAATTAAAAAACATAACTTACGAGGTTAACGAACTACAATATGAATTTAACAAAATAAAGGGCCAAGCAGTTGATATCTCAAGTTCCATTAATTTCGGAAAAATATAAAACAATAAGATTAACACAACACCAAATAATAGAAATCCCACACTTTAACAGGTTGTGGGATTTTGTTTTTTAAAAAAAGTTTTGTATTTTTGACCTATGAAAGTAAAATTAATTAAATAAAATGGAAAAAGTAAAATATCCAATAGGTGGATTTGCACCTGGATTTTATCACTGTAATTGTATTACATGTAAGAATACTTTTTCAGGAGATAAAAAGGCAGTCCAATGTGAAAAATGTGCCATTGAAATGGTTAAGATTAAAATAAATGAAAGTGAAAATAGAGGATTTGAAATAGAAAAAGACATCCTCCAAGGATTCATTGATCAGTTTGGTGACGGACCTTTAGGTGAATTAGATCCAAACAAATGGACCGCACTTGATTTTTTGGGGTGGATGAAATTGAATGGATATAAAATTATAAAAAATGATAAACAATTTAGAAATTATTAAACCTTTATTGAATTTTTCTGAACAGGGGGATTTCTATATGTTATATGTTTTTAAACGTAAGAAAGATCAACCTGAAGGAGAAAGAGATAACCATCAGTCAGTTCGTACAATTAAAACATATTGTATTGAATCTATTGAACACTTGGAACGTAGGTATGATGAGATTAAAGAACTATGTGAGATCTTTAAAGCACGAGCATACATTCACGTACAAAAACAAAATCATAAAGATGTATCGTTAAATATGTTGGCATCACTTGCTGAACGTATTAGAGATGGTGTATCAAATCAAAAGGGTCTATTTGATTCAGTTGTTGGACAAATTAAAACTCAAGAGAAAAGATGGATTGTTGATATTGACGTAACTGATTTTCATGCGGTCACTGAACTATCGCAATTTATTAATTATCTTAGACCCGAAGGTAAAAAAATTGAAGCGGTTATACCAACAAAAAACGGGTGGCATTTGATTACAGGTAGATTTGATGTTAAGACTTTTAGTGAGAAGTTTCCTGACGTAGATATTCAAAAAAAGAACCCAACATTGTTGTATCTACCAAAATCATTGGATTAATAAACCTAACCAAAAAGTTGGGTTTATTTTTATTATTACGATGTATTTATTTAATATGTTTGACAATCAAAAAATATTAAAAATATTAAGGGAAGAAGATACCGACATTCAAAAAAGTGTTAGGGATTTACTTAAAACCAAAGGTATTCATTTTGCATCTAGTGTTGTTGGAGGATTTAAAAATGTTGTAAAAATATTAAATTTGGATGTTACCGACATTGAAACCCAAGAAATGTTAGTTAAGAACTTTATTAATTTTGTGGAATTTGATGATGTTGAAATATCTTTTCTTGAGGTTAATAGAAATAGACCAGATAAAGTACGTATTAAAATATATTTTAAAACAAATCTTTTTGCCAGTAATTTAGAATCTTGGATTATAACTACTTTACGTGATGAAATGAACAAATTTTTTCCATTTAAATCAGTTGCGGTTTACGAACCAGCATTTGCCGGTAGAAATACAACGGTAGTGTTAGATTCAGAACAGATAGAAGAGTCAGATGAATCATATTCCTTTGGATTAATAAATAAATAAATAAATAAATAAATGCAAAATCCAATCGGTCATATACCTGGTCCAAGAGAAACAAAAAATTTAAAACCGTTTTTATTAATTGTTTCAGGGTTAAGTGGGGTTGGTAAAAGTACCTTATCAAAAACACTTACAGAAACTAATTCATTTATATACTACAGTACAGATCAGTTTACTTTGGACCCTAATTTACCAATAGAAGAGTTAAACCGTAAAATTAATAAAAAAGACGCTAAACATGGCATTTTACATTCAATGGATATTGTTTATAAAAATCAAAATATTTTTATTGACCATTGTTATAACGAAATAATAAAACATAAAACAAATACAGTAATTGACGGGATATATTTTACTAATAATGATTTTTTAAAACATTTTAAATTTAAATTTAATAATGATTATAGAATATGGTTGTTAACGTAAATTAAATAAATTTATTTGTAAGGTTAATAAATTTACCATATATTTGTGGTATGGAAAATAAAATTACACTCGGACAACTATTAATGGCCAAATCTTTTGGTAATTTTGTTAATGACAAAGGAGAATACTGTCATGTATCAAGGTTTTACATTAAAAACACAGAGAAGTTTCAAGTAGTATTTTCCAAGGGGATAACTGAAGTTGCAACAAGACCAGCAATTAACTCAGTATCTGAGAAACGAATAGTTAAATTGTTAACTACAGAAAATTTTAAATTAATTTAATATGTATATAAAAACCGAGGACGATCTAAAAATAAGGTTGTTAGAAAAAGAAAAGAACATCAGTAAAGTTGTTGATAGGTATTTGAGAATGAAATTAAAACGAAGATTCAAAAAAATTACAGGTATCAAAATAAAATAAACCTCATCACATGGATGGGGTTTTTTATTTATATTATTATTAAATTAAAAAATATTTTGTATATTTGTTGTATGGACAAATCCAAACTAATAAAACAATTACTTAATACGCATGTTTACCAAAAAATGGAAGATGTGCAAATAAATGTTTTAAAAGAACCTAAAGATTTTGGGGATGATCAATACGTCATAAAATTAGTCATAACTTTAGGTCCTGTAGATGGTATTTTCGGTAGAATATCTAAAACACCAAACATATTCAAGATTAAAAGTTTTCTATCCTCAACACTTAACATTAATATAAAAAAAATAAAAATTACATCAGAGTTTGTAGAGTACTATAAAACAAATTATGATTTTTATTAATACAACAACTATGTTAATTATAAAATAGTCAGTTTTATCTTATGGTCGTATTTATTAATATGAACATAAACGATAAAACATTAAATCTAATTTTACGTAGAGTAAGTCCTGAGTATTTAGAAATGGAATTTACCGAGTGTTTAGATACGATTTCAAATAAGTGTTCAATAAATCTTAAAGAAAGTGGTAGTATTGTACCATTGGCTACATTTAGAAATACCATATTATCAATGACCATAGACGGAATACACAATATATTGGTATATACCCTCCCAAATGAGTTACAATGGTATGATGATGTTTTTTATGTTCTTAGAAAATTTTATGATGAAAGAATAGAAAAAAGATACGACTTAATAAAAAGAAAATATGGTATAAATGAATCAGTAATAAAAATACTGAGGGAAGAAACAATACAAGATAATTTGTCCCGAATGATTCGTACTATAGGAATTAAAAAAACGGCAAAGGCGGTTGGTAGTGTAGAAAGATTAATAAAGATATTAAATTTTGATGGAGAAGATCTTAATGAATTTATATATCAATATTTAAAAGAAGAATATCATCCTGATTATAATTGGGGTCCAGAATTACATGATTTTTATAGGAATGATGTAAATGAACATGGGAGTTATGATTTTGAGGTAAACGATCTCTTTGCTTATGCTTATCTTGGTGAGTGGGATGGGTATGATTATTTATATGCCTTAGTGATCACAAAATGGGTAAACAATGGGTTAACATTATTATTTGGAGATAAATGGATTCCTGTCTTTAAAAGATGGTTCGAGGATAACTCAGGTCTTGAAGTTAGAGACATTGACTTAGAAGGTAGATACTTTGATCCTTTAACTGAACAAACATTAAGATCACAATCATTGATTGGGTTAAATGAAACAAATCCCGACAAAAATGCTTTAAAAAACATTTGTGATTCAGAAAAATTTTGTAGTTCTCAAGGTAAAATAACATTTGGTCAATTAAAGGCTATAGTTGATTCCGCGACTAGCAGAAGATTATTTCAACACGTAGGTGAGGGAGGTGTTAAAGCAACAATACGATTATTACCTTGGTTTATTCCACAATTGGCAATTGCCGGTTTTACAGGTTCAATTGTTAGAGCGGTTAATAAAGTTTTAAGACCAACCTTAGAAGAAACAACAAGTTATAAGACTTGGTGGGGTAAGGTGGTAATGAAAATGTTTGATTTAACTGAAGGTGAATTAAATTTATCTGATCCATTATCTAGAATTTTTTTTATATCCGATGGATTAATGACCTTAATGGATAATAAATATAAAGTTAAATTTGCCAGATACATTGCTGAACTAGCGTCAACTATGCCTGAAGATAACGAAGTTCCCGAATTTTTTGTTGAAAATGAATTAAGAAATTGGATTAATAATAAGTTTTTATTGGATCCACCACTTAAACAAAAAAAAATAGAAGAGGAAATATGAACCTACAGGAATCCATAAGAAGAATATTAAGGGAAGATGAATATAGCCCTGCGGGTAAAGAAATAATACCAAACAAAATTGTTATACATAAATCTAACCCAAAGGTTAGAGATAAAATAACAAATGAAGGTTTAAAAGTAAGAGCTGGAGAATGTTATAAAATTTATGCGGGTTACGGTGAAAAATGTATACCGGCAATCTTTGCAACCAACTCAACAAATAAAAGAGCATCGTTTGATTCCACATACGATGATGATGTATGGGAAATTAATACTGAAATGATACCTAATGTTAAGTGGTACAAAGATAGGCATTATGAATCAAGATCAAAACATATAGTAACATTTGAAAACATACCTGTAAATGCGATAACATTAAAACATGAAGGTACTGGTAAAGATTGGGGATTAATGGAATCAACTAATGATGATAAGTTAAATAAAAAAACAATGATTGGGACATTCCAAAACATCGTTGATCAAACACTTGATGAAATTAAAAATATTTGTGAAGTGCCTGATGCGGATACTTTCCCTGATTGGTTGTCGTTTGATGGTTGTGATGTTGTTGATACTATAGATAAAATAAGTATTCTAAATGTAGAAATAAAAAAAGGTATAAGTAGAATTCCAATGTTTGAGGTTGATGTAAATCTGACGTTTAATGGTATTTGGGGAGGGATTGATTATGATGATTTTATGTATAGTATTTCCGATAGAATAATTGGTAAATGGAAGATACGTTTTATTTTTAATATTAAAGAAGAGGAGAATATTAATAAACGAGAAATGTGGGAATCCGATGAACATAAAAATAACATAAGAAACCCATTTAAACTTTCAGACCCATCAACAAGAATTGAAGAAGATAGAGTTCAAATTCGTTTAGGTCGGAA
>Ga0209107_10000436_pt1 | contig 24508 bp, 31 predicted proteins | sample LakErihyJuly2011_2_FD_187460 | JGI IMG/M metagenome (GOLD analysis project Ga0209107, IMG submission 187460) | Freshwater microbial communities from dead zone in Lake Erie, Canada - CCB hypolimnion July 2011 (SPAdes) (version 2) | ecosystem: Environmental > Aquatic > Freshwater > Lentic >...
CCAATGCAGCCCTCAAAGACGATCCAGAGAACGCGGATAAGCTTGAAGCAGCCCGATTGGCGCAGGCTACGCTTGATGGTAAGAACGCTGGATTTGAAGCCGCTACCGACCAAGTCAGAGACATCACCGCTCAACTTGAGGCAGCACCTGCACCTACGGCTACACCTGTTGCAACCCCTGCACCAGCAGCCGCCCCTGTCGCTCCTGCTCCTGCCGCTGCCGTTGAACCGCCCGCTCCAGCACCTACGCCCGCCCCAGCGCCGGCGCCTACTCCAGCCCCCGCAGCGACGCCTGCTCCCACACCTACGCCCGCCCCTGCTACGCCCGCACCCGCGTACGCCGGCGGCGACCCTCGCCAGGATCCTCGTTTCGACGACCTGCGGGCAGACGTTAAGACTGAACTGCGTAAACTGTTTGCCCGCCTAGAAGAGCAAGAGGCTAAACTGGCCGACATGAAGGCCAAGAACAACAAGACCGAACAGAAGGAAGAGCAGATCCGCCGAACCAAGGCGGCTATTGCTGCGAAGCTTGGCGACGCTGCTCCTGCGGTTGCACCTACGCCCGCGCCTGTAGCTGCCCCTGCCCCTACCGCACAGGCTGCTCCCGCTCCAGCTGTCGCTCCTGCGCCAGCACCTGCGGTTGCCCCAGCTCCTACTGCCCAGGCAGCTCCTGCGCCTACGGCAGCCGCTACGCCCGCTCCAGCCCCTACCCCTGCTCCTGCTACCCCAGCCCCAGCAACCCAGACTGCCGCTGAAAACAACGTAGAACCTGCACCTGTTTACCCAGGAGACAAAGCTCCAGTAGTTAAACGCAAGGCTTGGTCTGAACTTTACCAGAAATGGCGCGCAGAGTATTCCAAGACTCACTTTGATGACGGCACACCAAGGGTTGCTATCACAATCCCCGGCCCTACCGCATCTGCCAAACCTGCTGCAACACAGAAGCCAAATGCAGATGGCGATCCGCGCAATGACAGCCGGTTTGATGCCCTTCCGCTTGAGTCGCGTAGCGCAATCAATGTAGCCTACAACAAGGTTATCAACGACCAGAAGCAGCGTGATAGGACTTCCATAGCCGGACGATCCACCAAGAAACTGGATGATAGTATTGCCAGGAACAAGGCAGAGATTGAACGACTGCTTGCTAACCAGCGCAATGCCCCGGTAAACCCGAACGCCGCGCCTATCGACCCGACCGCCGGCGACCAGACTTACGACTACGACGAGACGCCGGCTGCGCCGGTCGTTACTCCGGCAGAACCTGTTGCTGAAGTAGCGCCGGCAGCTGAACCTGCTGCCGCTACTGAAGTCGCCCCAGACGCTACGGCCAAGGAAGACTCAAAGGCAGTCGCGCAGGCTAGGGTGCAACTAGCTAACCTTGAGAAGGCCGGCAAGGGTGACAGTAAGCAGGCAAATAAACTCCGCAAGAAGATCGAAGAAGCATCCAAGGGCGGTTCGCTTGCCCAGGCCGAACTGGACCTAGACGCTGAAATAAGGGACTTCACGGACAACAACCGCACCAATGACATCGTTGGTCTTGGTGGACAGTTCAGCTATCTTGTCGTCAAGAAGATGGCGCTGATGATTGCGCGCGGAGTCAAGGACTTCCCATCCGTAGCCAAGTCTATCAAGGAAAGCTTTGGTAATATCGACCAAAAAAAGCTCAAAGAGCTTTTCAATAAGGCTTTGAGCATCGCCGGTAAAAACGCTACGGAAACGGTTCAGAACCTAAAGGAATTCAACAAAACAAACGCACCGAAGTTTGATGAAGGATCTGAAGAAATCTCTACGAGACAGCCTACTAGTAAGAAAGCCCCAGAAGACTTCGTAGCCCAGAAGCTAATCATTGGTACTGACGCTCTCAATTCGACTGAAAGCGTGGCTAAAAAATCCGCTGACGCTGTTGCCAGTTACCCGAACATGCGACCGGTAGAGGGTGAGACTGCCAGGGAGACGAACGAGCGTTTCATCAAAATGGTTAAGGAGAATCTGATCTGGCTCCACAACCAGGTTCCTCCCGCCGTACGCGCGAGAAGCAAGCTTTGGTATGACGGCGCCAACAAGATGGCTAATGAATTCTCTAAAAAGTACAACGCCACGGCGTCGCAGGTTGCCGGCGTAATGGCCGCTCTCTCCCCGCAGAAAGATTGGTTTATGAACGTGGCACTTGCCGAGTATGTCTTGAAGGTTGCAAGCGAACACAAGAATGATCCGTTCTCGCAGGAGATGTACGACAGGGCTGCGTCCATGATGACCAAGCCAAAGAAAGGTCCGGAACGTCCGCTGTTCAAGCCGCAGCAGCTCGCGGCTATAAAGAAGCTTATCGGCACCAAGTACAAGGACATGGACCTTTCGCAGAAAGCCCTATTCACGAGAATCCATAGCGAAACCTATACTGACCGCTCTTATCACATCCTGGCTCCGGAAGGTAATCGCCTCAATCTTGCAAGGACGTCAGAGGGTGAGTTGAGCAGGTATGGCTGGGGATCAATGCGTGAAGTCAAGAAGGCCATTGCCTGTATCGAGGATGGAAGCCTTGCCAATATTTCCAGCCAGATGGGCAAGGAGCATAAGGTTCGTAACTTCTACAACAACATCATCGCTCCCAACAGCAAGGATGGACATGTCACTATCGACACTCACGCCGTAGCTGCGGCCCTCATTCGCCCCCTCGCTGGCAAGAGCATCGAGGTTAAGCATAACTTTGGATCGTCCGGCGCCGACAAAGTGGTGGGTGTTAACGGCACCTATGCCTTATACGCAGAAGCCTACCGCCAGGCCGCTGCCGAAGTCGGCGTCTTGCCACGCGAAATGCAGTCTATCACTTGGGAGGCTATCCGTGGGGCATACCCCAAGGAATTTAAGGGTGCTAAAAATGTTGCAGCCATTAACAAAATTTGGAATTCTTACAAAAATGGAAACATCTCCCTCGCAGAAGCCCGACAAAAATCAATCGATGTCGGGAAGAAATTCACCGACAAAAACGGAGGAGGCATCGCCAATTACAGCTGGCTGGGACAGCAGTCCGAATTCCGACCCGACGATGGACTTTCTCCGAGCGACGTCAACGCCGGTGACACGCGAGAACTACCTGGAGATAGCGTACCTGGGGGAAGCGCCGGATCCGTTCCCAGCGGAACTGGAAGCACTACTTCCACCGGAACTGCAAATCAACAGTCCGGAAGAGACGCAGGAGTAGGATCAGATGCAACCGTAAAGGGTTGGGCGAAGACCGTTGCCGCCGCGCAGCGTGACAAGCCAGAGGCTGCCATGCTGGCAGCCCAAAAGGTCGTCAAGGGCGGGATCGTAAATTACGCGATCGAACACGCCGGCGACATTCTTCACCGAGTTTACCAGTCTTTGTCGCAGTCCGGCACCGATCCTAGCTTTGGGTATGAAACGGTCAAATCAAAGGTTGATCGGATCCTTCGCAACTTCCGACTAGAAGGCATCGACACGGAGGCTGATTTCTGGGCCAAGGAAAAGGAACAGCATGACATGGAGGTTGCCAGCGGCAAGGAAGGCGTCCCTTCGTGGGAGCAACGTAAGCAGGAAATCACGGAGAAGATGAAGCAGTTCGCTGCGGAGCATGACTCCCTGCCGGCCGAAAACGATCTTCAAGCCACCGTGAAGAGCATCAATGTCGCACTTGGAAATCTTGATTTCCAGGCCGCCATCGAAGGGATGAACAAACTCAAGCAAAAGCTTGAGTCACAAGATTCCTGGAGGAACTACGCCAGGGAAGTCGGATCCAATACCGAAGAAAATGCCGGCAACAAATCCCAGTCTAAAGCAGTCCTAACCCCAGCCGGCGGAGTCGCCCAGGTAACCGGCGACACAGACCGATTAAACGGTCACCAGGGAGGGTTTGAGACGGACGCATACCACGCCAGCGAAGAAAGTTTTAACTCATTTGATGACAAAAATCCGCGAGCAAAAGTTTACCTGGCGTTAGGCGCCGAAGACGGCATAAAGCAATTTGGTAAAAAGGTTGGCAAGTTTACAGTACGCTCACAAAACCCAATCAACATCTTGCCGGGCAAAGATGGAAAGCTTTCCGAAGATGCAGTAACATTCTTAAAAGACTTTTGGAGACAGTACCTCAAAGGACGAAGGGATGAAGGAGGACGAAGCCTTGGTCAGCAGGACCTAATTTCACTTGCTAAAGATGGGTATCTTTTTAACGAGCATGATACAGCGCAAGGCGACATGGAGAACTTTGCGTTTAAAAGTGGTTATGATGCTATTGTAATGCTTGATGTATCATCTGCTGGTTCTCCGATTATCGTAACGAAACCAGGCAACGCAAACACCACAAGGGCGGCCCAAACAAAGGGAGCAGTCCTAACCCCAGAAGGCGACGTCGCCAACCACCGCGACGCCGACCTAGCGAAGCGTGGCTTCATCACGCAAGAGGCTACCAAGATGCCGGCAGACCTGGCCGGCGCCAAGCTGGTCATCGAGCAGTCTGGAAGCACAGCAGACAATCTTAACAATCAAAACTTTGGCAAGGGCCGTGTAGTTCTAGACGGAAGAACAATTGCCGAATTCGACTTCCACGACTACGACGGAAACCGTAAGCTTGACCACATCCACGTCCAAAAGAAGCACCGTAATAAGGGGCTTTCAAAAGTAATCCAGGCAGAGATTATTGAGCGAGGAAAGCGCAGCGAAGAAAACACCGCAGAAACGTACAGCGCGACCGTCAAGGATCCGCTCGATCGCCCGACGGCTGGAATGGTTTCTCTTCTTGGTGAAGAAAATGTAAACGACAATGGACCGGATTACGCTGAATCTGCTCGCGGAGAATCTTATGCTTTCAAAGATCCAGACAACGGAGAATGGATTACAAAGACAAATGAAGTTAATGCAAACATCCCCAATCAGTACACGCCGGAGCAGCGCAAGCTAATCGCCGACATCAAGGCCGCATCGAAGGGCGACCCTGCAACTCTGATGGAGCGTGTCACCAAGCTTCTCGACCAATGGGAACGCGACGTGTTGGGCGATCCGGACAAGCCGATGACCAAGCTGTTGTCAATCAACCCACAGGCTTTGTCCGCATGGGCGTACCGCATCTCCAAGCTGATCGCCAAGACTGGCATGAAATTCGGTTCGTGGGCGAAGAGCATGGCCGGCAAGATGACCAAGCAGAACATGAAGGATATCTGGCAGCTTGCCAAGGCTATCGCCAAGACTCCCGCCGCCATTGCCAAACACTTCCTGGATAGCCGCGCCGACAAGCTGTGGGAATACTACAATAAGCGCAAGAATTCCGCAGAGATGCGTAAGCTTGCCAACCTTATCTTCACTAGGTCTGGACCAGACGCTGACGCCGAAATCACTACTACTGGACCGGACGGAAACCCTGTCACAGAAGCAGTCCGCAATTCCATTCCGCAGCGCATCAAGCAGATCCGCACCCAATTCGCCAACAAGTACTCTAATCTTCTAAACCGATTCGGTACTGAATTCGCCAACATGAGCGAAGACCAGCGTAAGGCTTGGGACAAGGAATTCCGCCGCGCCGTGATCGGCCTTGACCCTCTGCCTCCGGGTGAAAAGGGCAAGGCAGTACTGGAATTCCGAGAAATGATGCAGGAGCTGCTGCAATACCAGCGCGAAGCCGGCATCGACATCGGTGACTCTGGTGCCGGATACTTCCCGCGCATCTGGTCAAGCAAGCTGATCCAGGAGAACATCCAGAAGTTCTACCAGGTCGCCAAGGAGATGTACAAGAAGCGCGATCAGCGTCTGCTCGATAAGGCCATCGCTGATATCAATGACGGAGTTGACGCAGAGGCTGCCCGAAAGAAAGAACTTGATCTAGAAGCAAACCGTCGTGGGGCGAACCGTCGCATTAAGCCAGACTCCGAGTACCAGCAGGACGCGCGCGATAACGCCAATGATAAGATCGACGCCCTACAGTCTGCACATGACGCCAAGGATGACGCGCACTACCAGTCGATGGCTTCGGCCTGGGCCTTGCGCGCGCAGACCGGACGCCTCGATGAAGTTACGCTAAATGACAATGGCATCAACCAGGCTAACGCACCAGACCATGCAGATCCTCGCATGTTCACGGACGAAGAAGCTTCCCTTGCCGATGAATTCCAGGACGACGACATCGACAAGACCGTCATTCGCTACGTCCACGCTGCGGTAAAGAAGTCCGAACTTGCCCGCGTGTTCGGAGAGAACGGAAAGAAGTTCGGCAAGATGCTTGAGCAGCTCCAGCGGGATGGATTCTCTGAAGAAGAGATTAAGCACATCGCAAAGCTGGTACGCCAGTCGCTCGACGTAACCTCCAACAAGCTTGAAGGATTTGAAGCCAAGTTCATGGACTGGGCTAACTTCGTCGTCGTCTCCGGTTACCTTGGGTTGAGCTATATCAACAACCTCTTCCTTGAACCTGTGTCGTACGGCATCCGCACCGGAAGCCCTGCCCTGGCCCTTGAGGCTGTGGTTCGCACATGGCATCAGTTCGGACGCGAGATTCTGAAGTCAGTCAACGACTCCAACTTCATCCGAAAGCACTACAAGAACCGGAAGGAATTCGCTCGGTCTATGGACATGGCCCTTGCCGAGACTCTTGGTCTTACCCACGTCGAACTTGATCGCATCGCCCAGGACAGCCATTGGGACTTTAACGCTGACATGGAGGAAGCCGGCAGCCCTCTCGCCAAGTGGCTTACCCAGCGCGTACTAAAGGCTAACTTCATGGAGCAATCTGAACGCGCGAAGGTAGCCACTTCGATGGCTATCGCCAAGGGACATCTTTCCAATGTCGCCCGCACGTTCAACGGAGACTCATTCCTTCAGAACGTATTTTCCCAGACAGGCATGGACGTCACAGCTACGGCTGCCGCCAAGTCGATGCTCCGCGAAGCCGGCGTGGCGGACGCTGATCATGCTGACTTTGTAGCTTTCGTCACGTCCCTGCAAGGGATGAGCGACTCTGATTACGAAGCCGCCATAATGAGCAACGAACGCCAGGCCATTATCTACCGCCAGGCATTGCAGCGTACCAGCACAGGCATGGCAATCAGCACGGACGCTTCGATGAAGACCGAAGGTTCTGACACTATCTTCGGCAAGATGCTGATGCAGTTGATGAACTACTCCTACGCCTACTCCCAGTTGGTGAAGGACCGTATGTACGACAGCGCCCTTGGTGCGTTCAAGCGTTCGACGCCGGCTGAACAGATTTCTGGCATGGATCGCGTGAAGTATATGATGCCGATGGTAGCCGGCGGTACTATGACCGTTATCGCTTCTATCGCGACAAAGGCTTTGGTTGCGTCGATGTTCCCTTCCGACTCTGGAGACGAATGGATGGAGAAGGATCCCATGATCCAGGTCTTGGACGCAGCTTCCTACGCCGGCATGTTCGGCAAGAAGTTTGAATACCTGTCACGCATGGTAATCCGTGAGCAGGTGCCAATGGGTCCGATCCCGGAGGCTGCCGGCAAGGCTGTCATCGCCGCCTCTTCAGCCATCAAGAAGGAGGGGGACTCCGACCGCGCAAACTACAACGCCTTAAAGTCAGTCCAGCGTACAGGCTTGAATCCTGTCGTGGTAGGTGGGGCTTCGGCCTTCAATCCTGTGGCCGGTGGTGTGGCTAACTACATTATGCGCGACCGGGACTACAGCGACGCTATCCTTGAGGGTCTGACTGGCGTAGAAAAACCCAAGAAGAAGTAATCGGTTGACCAATGTTGGGTGTTGTGGGAGGATGATCTCGCAATGCCCAACATTGATACCGACGCCCTGGCCGAGAAGCTCCACGCTGATCTCGGCCTACAGACTGAAATGGGACGCGAATACCTCCGCGCCATAATTCCCCTAGCCCAGCTTATGGACCGTAAGCAGCTGGACTATGGGAGTAGCAATATCAGTTTGAACGGCGAGTTGGGTGTCATGGTCCGCACCCAGGATAAGGTAAGCCGCATCCGGAATCTCCTCACCAGGGAGATGAAGGGCGAGCCGGCTGCCACCAATGAACCGATTATCGATTCATGGTCCGATCTCGCAAACTATGGCGTTATTGGCCTGCTCCTACGGAGCGGCAAGTGGCGCTAGACCTAGATTAGCACCGGCCAAGAGAAGGCCGCCTGGCTAAAGATATACCGGACCGCAAATCCGGCGAGATACCTTCTCGGCCTAGCCAAACAGAGGGCGTCCCGGTCCGGCCTAGAATTCGATCTAAAGCCCTCCGACATCCCGATTGGCAAAGTATGCCCAGTACTGGGCATAACCTTTAAGAGGGGTGTAGACGGCACTCCAATCGACAGCTCCCCTACCATTGACCGGGTCGATAATTCCAAGGGTTACATAAGGGGCAATGTGGTGGTGGTTTGTTACCTGGCTAACCGAATCAAGTCTTCGGCCAATGCCCAGCAACTGGGCAAAGTCTATAGGTGGCTGAAACGGTTGACCAAACCCCAGTCTTGATGACAATGGTTGGACTATGCTATTCGCCTTCATCACGTTGGTCATCGGATTTGCCTGTGGCTTTGCCGCCGGCGTAAAGAACGCCAACTCATCCAAGGTCGATAAGGCCGTGGACATCCTCGACGCTCTCAAGGGCAAAGCCAAAAAGAAGTAAGTGCGGTACGCCCTGCCAGTCGTATTGCTTACGCTGGCGGGATGCTCGTCCACGCCAGAACTGCCTGTCCAGCCGCCGGCTCCGACCAAGGCTGACGCAGTCACCACCCTGGGAAAGGACTTGGACAAGACCGACCATCGTGTCGGTGCTGCCCTGGTCGCCATTGAGCGGAACGCAGACAAGCCGAAGGTAGTGGTAGCTGAATCTCGCCTAGCCCAATCATACTTACCTGTCCCCCCGGAGCAGGACGTTTCGTTTAGCTTGGCGCGCGCGGCCAAGGGTAGCGAAATTGACTACGCCAAGCAAATGGCCTTTGGGCGTCAGCTGGCGACGGCGGTGAATAAGGCATGGGAACGCCTAGAGGCTGACCAATCTGAAGCCAAGAGGGTGTCTGATTTAAAGGACAAGCGGATTGCCGAATTAACACAGGAGGTAGTTCGTGTTAAAAAGGAAGCGAGTAATAACGCTTGGACCTGGATTGCTGGAGGGCTGGCAGTAGCCGGCGCGCTGGCAACCTCGTTTCTAGGTCCAAAGATTGGGCTGCCGCTATTACTGTGCGGGATGCTGTGCGGTGCGGTGCCGTTCATTTACGATTCAGAATATTTTGCCATTACCGCAGGTACTACGATTGCCGCTTCATGTGGACTAGGGCTGTGGTGGCTGTACGACCGAGTTAAAGACTCGGTGAACGAAAATGAAAAGACCGAAGATAAAAATTAATTTTAAGGAACTGGGCGAACTTCCGCCCACTAACAAGAACGACACCGACTTCGGCCAGGCCGACAAGGTTACCGGAGAAGTAACTTTAGATCCTCGTCAGCCTGCATTTGAAATGCTGGATTCTGCCGTCCACGAATTTCTGCACGTTGCGAATCCATACGCAGGAGAAAAGAACGTAGCAGCCACGGCTACGATTATTGCTGAAGCCCTATGGAGAATGGGTTACCGCCGATGAGTGAACCAGAAGACAGCTTTATTGACCAACTTCGCAACGGAGGGTTGTGGGCGGCCATCATTGGTATGGCCGGCATGATCGCCAGGCTGTTACTTTCAACTACCCCTGGCATGACATGGGGCAAGGCCGCGCGGTATGTACTAGCAGCCGGCATCGTCGCATGGATCGTCGGCCAGGGGCTGAACGATGTTGGCATGACGCAGGGACTGAAGGATGCCTGCATCGGCATTGCCGGCGCCTCTGCCTCCCAGATCGTTGACTTCTCAATCCTGTGGGTGAAAGCAAAAGGCGCTAAAATTAAGGGTTAATAGTAGCTTTCAAAAAAAGCATAGTAAATTTAAAGTGGTGATTGACGCACCTACACCCAGTAGGCATACCCCTTTCCATCGGACCCAACACCGTGGACATCAAACTCGACATTCAAAAGCTGGTCGCCTACTTCGGCGGTCGCATCAATCTCTGGCGCAAACTCAACGCCGCCGGCTACAAGCTATCCGTTAAGACCATTGAGAAGTGGTCCGAACGTGACAGCCTTCCGGCTCACCGCATCGTCCAGTTAATGGACCTTGCCAAGCGCGATGGCCGTGTCATCGATCTAAACTCTTTCCTGCTGAACTCCGCCCCCAACGCCGAGACGAAGCTTTCCCCCAACCGACATGAAAAACAAAAAGTCCGCAGCAGCCGTTAAGGCTCTCACGGAGATGGATGTCTCGGAACTCCGAGACGCCGCCTCCATTCAGAACAACATCGTCGAAGCCGCCAAGGCTCGACTTGCCGACGTCCAGTCGGAACTGACCACCCGGTTCGCCGACGTGATCAAGTTCGCCTTGGAACAGGATGGCAAGACCCACGGCCAGCACACCTTTGAGTCCGAGGGCGTCAAGCTCACGTCCGAGGTTCGCGCCACCGTCAAGTGGGACAGCACCAAGTTGGAACTGGTCGCCCGGTCCCTGCCTTACGACCAGGTCCAGCGTATGTTCAAGATCGAATTCTCCGTGCCAGAGAAGACGTTCCAGGCTGTCACCGAGAACGCCCTCCGCGACAAGCTGCTCGACGCCCGCACGGTCAAGTACAGCGACCCCAAGTTCACCTTCGTTTCCTAATCTCCCAACCCAACAACATGATCAAAATCATCAAGGCCGACGACCGCCTCAAAGCGGTCCCAAAAATCAACATCGCCCTGTTCGGCCCTGCCGGCGTCGGCAAGACCACCCAGGCTCGCACGCTCGACCCCAAGACCACGCTGTTCGTGGACCTTGAGGCCGGCACCCTCGCCATCCAAGACTGGCCGGCAGACGTCATCGACGTCCGCGATGTCGCCCAGACCTTCGGGAAGTATCCGTGGGAAATCGCCCGCGCCCTCGCCCTGTACGTTGGCGGCCACGATCCCAGCGACGCCACCGGTCCTTACTCCAAGCCTGTCCATGAGGCTGTCTCGACCGCCTTCGCCAACATCGACCTCGCCAAGTACGACACGATCTTCATCGACTCGATTACGGTCGCCGGTCGTGAGTGCTTCAAGTGGGCCAAGGTCCAGCCGGAGACGTTCAATCGTGAAGGCAAGCCCGACACTCGCGGCGCCTATGGTCTGCTCGGTCAAGAGATGATCCGCTGGCTGACCCACCTCCAGCACAGCAGCAAGTCTATCATCCTGTCTGGCATCCTCGACCAAGAGGTCGATGACCTCAAGCGTGTGTCTTGGAATCCGCAGATCGAGGGCAGCAAGACTGGCCGTGAGCTTCCGGGTATCTTCGACCAGGTCATCACCCTCCAGAACTTCAAGAACGAGGACGGCTCAATGTACCGTGCCTTCTGTTGCCAGCAGCAGAACCCTTGGGGTTACCCCGCCAAGGACCGCTCCGGTCGCCTTGATATCCTTGAGGCTCCAGACCTCGGCGCCCTCATCAAAAAGATTCGTGAAGGTAAGCGTGTCGATACCAACCTCGTCCGCACCATCCCCGCTTCCACCCCCAAACCCAACACCAAGTAATACATACCATGAGCATGTTCTCCCCCACCTCCGGCGCCGGCTCGGCCCCGGAACTCATCCCCAACGGCACCCTCGCATGGGCGTTGGTCACCGTCAGCGGTGCCAAGCAGTCGAAGACCAGCGGCGGCACCTACTACCCGGTGACGCTCACGATCATCGGCGGCGACTACGAGGGCCGCAAGGTCTTCGACATGATCCCCGACGTGCAGGACGATCGCAACGGCGAGAAGTGGCGCAAAATGGGCATCACGTCCATCACCCGCATCTTCGAGTCCAGCGGTCACTTCAAGGTCGCTGACCCGAAGTCCTACGAGGCGTTCACCGGCAAGGATACTCTCGCCATTATGAACTTCATGGACGGCCAGCGTGTCGCCATCAAGGTCAAGGTCGAGAAGAACACCGACCCTGCGTACGCCGACAAGAATAAGGTCGGTGAATGGCTGTCGCCCAACGCCGCTTCCGGTGGTTACCGCGACTTCCAGAAGCTGATCGCCGGCCAGTCCGGCGTCGTCGAACAGGCCCGCTCTGCGGCCTTCTCTGCGCCGGCTCCGACCGCCGCTCCGGGATGGGTGAAGACTCCGTCTTCCTCCAATCCGTTCTAATCGGACACCATCCAGGCGTCCCTTGATTAAGATGCTGACAAACGAGAATAATATGTCAGCATCTTATCAAGGGACGTTTGTCCTTTTGCTCCTTAACATCAAGGGTGAGAGCGAGACGACAACCTGGCCGTCGGTCCAGCAACTTCCGTCTACGCTCGAAGCGGTGACGCAGATGTTGGGTTTGCCTCTCCCGCCACCCCCCACTTTCTCTCGATGAAGCTCCGGCCTAGGCAGGTGGACTTCGTTCACAAGGTCAACTATGCCCTCAAGGAAAAGGGCAACACGCTAGGCGTCGCCCCCACCGGCGCCGGCAAAACTGTCATGCTGTCATCTGTCATCAAGCATGCGGGCAAGGGCAAGACCATCGTCCTCCAGCATCGAGACGAACTGGTCGCCCAGAACCGTGCCACCTATCGGAGGATCGACGCCGATACACCGACCGACATCTACGCCGCTGACCGCAAACGCTGGTCCGACGGCGTTACCTTTGCTATGGTCCAGACCCTGTCGAGGGATGAGAACCTAGCCACCATGCCACCTGTGGACCTGCTCGTCATCGACGAGGCCCACCATGTGGCCGCAGATTCATACCTCCGTATCATCGACCGGGCCAGGGAGATTAACCCATCGGTACACATCTTCGGCGTCACGGCTACCCCACAGCGTGCCGACAAGAAAGCACTAGCTGCCGTATTCTCAAACGTCGCCGACGTCATCTCCATCAAAGAGCTGATCGACGCCGGCAACCTAGTCCGGCCTAGGGTGTTCGTCATCGACTGCGGGCTACGGTCCGAACTGGCCGGCGTTAAGCGTACCGTCGCCGACTTCGACATGGCCGAGGTGGAGGCGATCATGGACAAGTCAGCCGTCACCGAGCGTGTCATCGCCGAGTGGCGTGAGAAGGCCGGCACCCGGAAGACCATAGCATTCTGCTCAACCGTTGAGCATGCGGAGCATGTGACCCAGGCTTTCTGCGACGCCGGCATCAAGGCCGACATCGTCCACGGCAACCTATCAGACGGCGACCGACGTCGCGCCCTAATCGACTTTGAGAAGGACCGCACCCAGGTGCTGGTCAACGTGGCCGTGCTTACCGAAGGCTATGACTGCCAGACGGTTAGCTGTATTATCTTGCTGCGTCCATGCTCATTTAAATCCACGATGATCCAGATGATTGGTCGTGGCCTACGCAAGGTAGACCCAGAGAAGCACCCCGGAGCTATCAAGTCTGACTGCGTGGTACTGGACTTTGGTTATTCCATCCTCACCCACGGCGGGCTAGACACGGACGTCGTGCTGGAGCCTGTCAAAGGGTCAGCCAGGACCAAGGTCTGCCCATCATGTAAAATGGAGGTACCCCTAGGGGTAGCCGTATGCCCGGCATGCGAGCATATCTTCGACGGCGTCGAGCGTCGCCAGAAGGAAGCCGAGGAGAGGGGGGACCTAGTCAACTTCACCCTAACCGAGGTTGAGATCATGGACATGTCCCCATTCCGTTGGGAGTCATTCTGGGACGGCATGGTTACTATCGCATCGGCCATGACCGCATGGGCATGCGTCGTCCAGCATGACGGCAAGCAGTACGCCATAGGCGGTAAGGACGGAGCCACCGGCGCCACCCTCATCGCCGTCACCGACGATCGTCTCCAGGCCGTCGCATCCGCAGACGACTACCTCCGAGAGCATGGCGACAAGGACGCCGCCCGGAAGAGCAAGCGATGGCTGACCGAGCCTCCCTCCGACAAGCAATTAATCCAGCTTGGGCTTGATGTATTCTCCGCCGCAGGCATGACCAAGTACCGTGCCACATGTGCTTTAACATGGAAGTGGCGCGAGCGTTTTATTAAAGCCAAAGTACTTTCGATTTAACCCAACATGTTCAAACCAGAATCCAAACCCTGCGAGATTGCCGAAGGTATCAAAGCCTTGATCGACGCAGCAACCAAGGCACACCGCAACAAGCAGGTGCAACGCCAGTACCTAGGGGCGTCTCGCATCGGCGACGAATGTGAGCGACGACTAGCGTACGAATTCCACATGACGCCGAAGGACGAGGGCGCAGAATTCAAGGCCAACACCCTACGCATCTTTGACATGGGACATGACGGCGAAAGCCGAGTCGCCGAGTATCTTATTATGGCCGGCTTCGATCTTCAGACCCACCAACTTGACGGCAAGCAGTTCGGTATCTCCGACGCCGGCGATAAGTTTAAGGGCCATCTAGACGGCATCATCAACGACGGTCCTGCCCTAGCCGGCGTGTTCTACCCATGCCTGTGGGAAAGTAAATCCCTGGGCGAGAAGAGCTGGAGCGACGTCGTAAAGAAGGGGCTGAAGGATTCCAAGCCTGTGTACTACGCCCAGGTCCAGATTTACATGGCCTATAAAGACCTGCTGTCTTGCCTGTTCACGGCCATCAACCGAGACACCGGAGAGATGCACATTGAGATGGTTCCGTTCAACGCCCGCGACGCCCAGACCTACATCGACCGGGCCGTGCGGATCGTGAAGACCGACAACCCAGAGCAGCTTGGCCGCATCGGTCGAGGCGTTGATGACTTCAAGTGCAAGTGGTGCGACTACAAGAAGCGTTGCCACGGCGTATCCGAACAGGTCGCCCCATCGGTCGAACCCCCCAAGACTTGGTCTTGGTAATTTTCCAACATGCGTATCCATAAAACCGAGAAGAGCCACCTCAAGCAGATGGCTAAAGAAAACCGTAAAAAGATCACCAAGCGACTGGAAGAGTTAGATGAAGCCACACTTACGGCAGACGGATTCGACGCAGCCATCATTGGCTTGACCGAGTCTTCCCCGATCCGCGTGGTCTACGATTGGGATGCCTGTGTCCGTGTGCTGATGTCAGAAGGTATGCCAGAACAAGACGCCGTTGAACACATGAACTTCAACGTCACAGGAGGTTACGTCGGAGAGCAGACTCCGATCTTTATCTACCCCCTGTGAAAATACGCATCAAGCTGGACGACATTACCATGACCCAGGCAGAGGCTGAAAGCCTCGCCAGGCATGAGTCGAGTCGAGCCGCCGGCGTACCAGATCAGCACGTCGGGAAGCAATCCGGAGCAGTCATGGACCTGGTCGGTTTACTGGGTGAGATCGCATTCTCCAAGCTGTTCAGCATGGAGCGTGACGACACAGTCTCACCCCGGTCTGGAACCGTGGACTTCATGGCCGGCAACGGCCAGTCCGTTGAGGTTAAGTCAAGCCACCACATCAACCCCCACCTGCTGGTTCCGTCTTACGAAATCAACGGAGAGATTACCACCAAGGAATTGGTAGACATCTACGCACTCATGCGTGTCGAGTACAACGACCGGGCCGTCACATTCATGGGCTGGGCCAACCGGGCCGAGGTGATCAGACCCGACCGGCTCCAACACTTCCGGGGCGCCGGCAGACTGTCCTTCGTGGTGCCACCGGATGAGATGCATCAGCTCGACGAGGTGACGGCCACATGGCTGGCCCTAGCCCTCAAGGCCAAGGGTGAGATTGTGGAGTTGACCTAGGACGCCCAACGCCCAGGAATACCCGACCCAACATGACAGACATGATTCCAATCGACAATGACGCCGTCTCCACGCACGTCGAATTGCTCTTTGGCAAGGAAGCCAAGGGCTTCGTTTGCCTCCGTGGCATAGGTGAAAAGGGAACGTCCCGGGAAGGGGTGTTTCGCGAAGACATCTTCCTAGAGCCGGAGCGTATGGGGTGGGACAGGTTCGTGTCAGCCGTGATCTTCCACGCCACCCGGTGGGGGCAGCACGACGTCGCCACGTTCATCGTCCCTTGCACTTTGAAGGAAGACCGAGGTACCGCCGAGAACTGCGACGTGTTCCGTACCGTGTGTGCCGACTTTGACACCGGCGACACCGATGCAAAGCTGGCCTTCGTCGAGCAGCACTTCGGGCCGGCAGCAATGGTGGTGCTGTCCGGAGGCATGACCGAGGAAGGCAAGGCCAAGCGTCATGCCTACTGGCAGGTTGCAGGTATGACAGTTGCCGAAGTCGTCGCTGCCAGAGACGCCATCGCCCGCAAGGCAGGAGCGGATATCCAATTCGGACTAGGCGTGGATGGCAACCCTTACGGACGTGCGCATCAGCCTATCCGTGTGGCCGGATCAATCCACGGCAAGTCCGGCGTTAAGCGACTGGTCGTCATCGAGCGTCACGCATCACACGCTTTTATTACCACGCCCTGCTCTTTGGCGTCGATGATGCCGGAGTCGGAGTGGGCAATCAAGGAAGCCCCTGTCGATCCGCTCATGCCCAAGTCGCATACCCCTGCCGTCCAGATGTTGACCGCAGACGTTGCCGCCGGCGGAGAAGGCACCACTCGGTGGTCCGCATTTAATGGCGTCGCCGGCCATTACATCCACACCGCACGGATCGGCAAGATGACCCTCGATGCCGCCAGGCTTGCGACCTATGGGTGGATGCAGGCCCACATGAATCCGCCTTGGCCGGAGAATCGATTTGATACCGAGTGGCTGGGCCTACTCCGTAACGACATCCACAACAACGGACCCATGCCAGAACCGGAGAAGCCGATCCTAGACGACGGCAAGGGGCTGGCTGTATGGGCCGCCCACAGGTGGAGCCTATCGCCCCGACCGGAGCGTCAATTCCTAGTACAGAACTGGCTCCAGGCCGCCAAGCACCAGCTACTGGTAGCAGAGGGCGGTGCCGGCAAGACCTTCATGGTCCTAGACCTAGCCTTGAAGATCACCGCTCGACGAGACGGCGACACATGGTGTGGCATGCCGGTCATGCGTAAGGGAGCTGTCGTGATCCTTACGACCGAGGACGATAAAGACGAACTGCATATCCGCTTGGCCGACATGGACCCAGACGGAAGCAGACGTCGCGAAGCCGGCGACGATCTGATCATCCTGCCTTCGATCAACTCCGGCGGTGCGTTCGCACTCGTCGAGAAAGACCCGAAGACCCAGGAGTCTAGGCCGTCCCGCAAGTGGCTGGAATTCTTCGCCCTCCTGCGGCAGATTCCCAACCTCCAGCTAGTGGTCATCGACACCCTTAACAGCGTGTTGCACGGCGAAGAGAACAGCGCGACTGTCATCAATGAATTCATCCGAGTAGCCAGCCAGGTCGGCGGCGAGCTAGGTGCGGCATTGATCGTCATCCACCACATCAAGAAGCAGGGCGACGAACCGATCCGGAACGCCGAGCAGATGGCGTCGCAGGTCCGCGGATCGTCTGCCCTACTGGGTGCCTTCCGAGGTGCCATTGGGGTGTGGCATGCATCCGACTATGACCGTCGCATGAAGGGCATGGGTCTGGTACCCAAGCGCAAGCACCTGTGGAAGGCTGCTATCATCAAGGCAAACAACCCCGAGATGCTCGACACCGAGCGTACGCTATTGCGTACCGAGATCGGCACACTCATAGACGTCACCGACAAGGACAAGTTTAACGACGTCAACTTCCTAGAGCGGCAGGCATGGCTGGTGGCAGCCGTCACATTGGCCGCCAGGGCAGGGCATCCCTACTCAATCGAGGGCAAGAATGCCAAGTCCGGCCTGTACCGCCGGCGTGGCGAGCTTCCCTCCATCCTCCGGTCCATTGGACCGGGCGAATTCGCCCACCTTGTGGACGACATGCTCCTCCAGAAGGTGCTGGCAGCGGCCGCAGCCAAGGGCGGGAAGGAAAAGAAGTGGCTGGATTTACCCAATGGTCCGATCGCATCCGACGAGGTAGGTGCGGAGATTAACTCCGGAGCCTATGATCCGGCAGAGTGGGAAGAGTTTGAATATGACAAAGACTCTCGTACAGTTATCCGAAAGCCATGAGCCGCAACATTATACGACAAGCAGACGACGGACGTGATAACGTGTCCCTGTGGGATCGTTGTCGCATGATCGTCGAGAATGGAATCAAGAAATACGGAGACGCTGGCGGCCTGCCCATCTCCGGTACAGGTCGGGCCAGGAAAAAGAAAGCCGTTGAAAAAAAGAAGGTTGCCAAGAAGAAGTAAGGAGTCAGCGTCGGTTTCCCAACCCGACATGACATCAACACTAATGACCCTAGCCGCCTTCGTGGCGCCGTCTGTACCCGAGAAATGGGTAGACGCCGTAGAAATAATTGAATCCGGAGGGAGAGGTGCCAACACCCCACCCGGTGATCTTGGGTGTGCCATCGGCCCGTTCCAATTCTGGAAGAGGGCGTGGGAAGATACCACCCTCCTGCGGCAGGGAATGAAGGTCCAGACCTACCCTTACTGGCGTGCTAATGAGCCGGCCATCGCTCGCATGTACGCCAAGACATGGCTGTCCCATCTGATGATGAGGTTGACCGATAAGCTTCAGAGGAATCCAACAGCCGGCGAAACTTGGCTTGCTTATAACATGGGCATGACCGGATTCGGCCTGTACGATTATAACATCAACAAGGTGCCGAAGCATAAGCGTACGAAAGCACTAGCAATTAATGCCGCAGTCAAATGAGCGAACTAATCACCAACGCCGACGCACCGATCCTGCGGTTCCAAAACCGAGGAGCCGTATCATTCCGGGGCAGGCTGATGTTCGCATCAAGGGCCGCACGCATTTGCGAGTATCGCGCCGATCTTCGTCGTCTGGCAGAGGCAGGACATTGCATGCCGGTGGTCGCAAGGAAGATGGGATTCTCCATCACCACGATCAAAAGCTGGGCCGAGATTCTCGGCATCGGATTCAAAAAGGTACGCTCCCGGAAGTGCCGCAGGTACGACAAATCCAAGTGGGAGAGTGTGATTGTCCGGGCTGCCGGCGAGGGTAAGACCCAAGGCGACGTGGCTTTCATGCTCGGCGTCCCTCACGTCAATGTCCACCGGTGGTGCATTGAGAATGGCTTTAACTGGAAACAGACCAAACAAGATGCCAAAGCAAAACGATCGTGACCAATGGAAGGGCGGCCTGGTCATCCGCCACGACGTCGAGCCTGTGCTGACCCAGCAACAGGAAGCTTTCGTCGCCGCTTACGTCGCCAATGGCGGCAATGCAGTACTGGCCGGCAAGACAGCAGGCTTCGCAGACGGCAACTCACAGTTGTCTTCCCATAAGGTCCGGGAAGCGATCGAATTAAAGCGGGACATGGACATCAAGACCGGCGGCGCCACGCAGGCTTGGCAGGTCATGCAGTCCCTACTCACCGACCCATCAGCACCACCCCAGGTTCGCTTTCAAGCCGCACGATGGACGCTGGAAGCTTCCGGTCATGGCCTGTCAGCGATCGCCGCCGCTATCCACCTAGGCAACCGGAACAAGAAAGACCAACATGAGATGTCCGTTTCCGAGCTGATCGACCTAGTCGATAAGGGCCGGAAGCAATTGGAATCCATGAAGCAGGTAGCTAACGAACTAAAGAGCGTCGAAGACGCAATCATTCTCCCACCCAATAAAACCGATGAATAACGAACAAGCCCACGATCCTACTGTCACCCTTCGCCTTGAACTTGGCCGGGTGACAGATCAACGCAACGCATATGAAGCCGCACTCCGCAAGGAAGTGCTGTCTGTCATCCGCAACGCCATGCGAAACAACGAACATGCCGACACCATCGGCTGCATGGGCGTAGAGGTAGATGACTTGCGTAAAGAGAACGCCCGGCTCAAGGCCGAGGTGGAGCGGTTGAAGAATAACTGCGACTACTTGGACCGAAAGCTGGACGAGGAGATTGAACGCTCGGCTTCATTCGCCGGCGAGGTATCCAGGCTGAACGACGCCATTATGACCGGCAACGCCATCACACCGGACGCCAGGATTGTGCCATGATTCACGAATTCCGCAACCCCATCCTGGTCGAGACGCCGCTTGGCTACGGCATGCTGATCTACGTCCGTGATGGCGGCACGTTTAGCAACGACGTGTTCGCCGTGGTGCTGGACCATGACGGCGTCATCCGGCACATGACGACAGACCAGTTTAAGCTGGTTCGTAATGACACATTCGGAATCCGGGACAGGGAGGGTGACAAATGAAGACAGCCAAGACACCCAAGGAAGCCAGGGCCAAGCCGGGGCTGAAGCTAATCACCCCTTGGGAAAAGGAAGTGATCGATTACAAGGTCCAGCAACACAGGGAAAGGTGGGTCGCCTTGTTCGACGCCGTCCGCAACAAATGGAGGGCTAAAAAATGAGAGAGGTAGACTTTACAGTAACCCATGCCGGCCATGAATACATCGTCGAGCTAGAGGTGGAAGTTCAATGGGTAGACGATAGCTTCGACCATGAGTTTGGCACCGAGGAGTGCGGCCATTGGGAGCTGGATTGGGACGAGACGAATGTACTTTCTTGCGCTGGGCCAGACGGCGACATTGAACCGGACAGCGTACCCGGTCTGATGCGGGCGATCCAGCGTAAGGCTGAAGGGCTAGACTTCTCGGACTGGGATTGATTCATCTCTGCCCTGTACCTCGGCCAAGGAGCGGCGGATCAAGGCATGGCACGAAGTGCCACCCTACAGCATGTGGGAGAAAAGCGGGTTTGAGGAAGGGGTTTTCTACCCCCCTCTTCCCCGCTTCCTTTGGGCGTCGAGGATACTAGGTTAAGTCGTTGTTTGATATAGGGTTAACCCTGTTTGCACCCCCCCTTCCTCGCCTGTTTCTAGAAATTAGCTACCCCCCTTCCTCGTCCATAAGTGACGAAGGGCCAGTCACTTATAGACTGACGAGGAAGCGAGGATACCCCTTATATCAAGATAGATAGTCCATCCTCGGGCTTTGGCCCTATCCCTATGGGGAAGGGCGTCGCCTACGTCTACTATTCAATCGATACCAAACCAAGGACAGACACTTGACCGGATACCCATGACGACCATGATCCGGTCATGGACGACGTCGTGATGCTCAACATCGAAGGCACACCCAGGCCGCAACCCAGGCCGAGGTTCGTCAATGGTAGGGTGGTATCGACAGCCGATGCCAATGCACGCATGTGGAAGGATCAGATCAACGCCACCGCCAAGATCGCCGTCGAGGCAAGGGGTATGCTGGAAGCTTCAGCCATCGCCGTCGTCATGCGTTTCGACATGCCCACCCCCAAGGCAGACCGGCATGGCAGGCCGCACACGTTCCGGCCAGACGCCGACAACCTAGCTAAACTTGCGCTGGATGCGGTCATGTCAGCCGGCCTACTCAAGGACGACGCCGCCGTCTCGACCCTCGTCGTCACCAAGACATGGGCCGGCAAGGGCGGGCTGATCTTGACCCTGCACGACGACGACCGCACCCCTTCCCCTGTGCCGGCAGATCGGATTCCCGGGTGGATCAAGTAAACAAGAAGGCCAGCCGGTGAGGGCTGGCCGATAGACCTATCTGGGTGGGCCGTGGCGGCCTTACGCACGCAGGCGGCGGTCGTCGATCCAAGACCCGGTGCCTCCGACCTTGTGGCGGATCCGGTCTAGCATGTCGGCGGTGTCCTTGAGATCGGCCGGCACACCGGGGCGATCGTCGTCGAAGTCCTCATGGTTTTCCACCCAACCGTCGAGGGCATACGAGGCAAGGTCGTCAAGCAAGGTGAGGCAGTCCTTGGCATCCTGCTTGTCGAGGGTGACGTCGTCTGCCGTGGCGAAGGACATGGCGAAAGCATACTCATCCTTCCCGATATAGGTTTGCACCATATCAACCTTGCGGCACCAGCACTCGTATCCGGTGAGGGATCGGAGTTTGGCGAGGCAGGCGAGTGCGGCCTTCTCATGCATGGCCGCCGTGTCCAAGCCGTAGTCCAAGGACAGGGTGACAGAGGCGGGGCGGTGGGACATGTCGTCGGTCAGCCAAGCCTTGACCCTGGCGCCCCGGGCAGGGGTGGGAGGGAGGAACCGGGTGCGGATCGCTCGGGCGGAGCGGCGGACAGTAGCGAGGCCGTCCGGTGTGGTGGTGATGTTGTCGGGCATGGGTGTGGGTGTGGGTGTTGGGTTAGGGTGAAGGGTTAAGCTTGGCCGTCGAGCCGGGCGTAGAATGCAACAGCGGCGGCCTTGGCTACGGCGGCGGTCTTGTGCCACTCTGCGGCGGCCTTGTCGAAGTCCAGCATGGCGTCACGGCGTAGGCCGGACAGGCGTGCGTGATTCAGATCGCAGGCGAGGACGGCTTCGTCGTCTACCTTGCCGGCCTTGTTGCGGGCTTCGAGGTGTTCGAGTTTGGTCTGCTCGACTGCGATCTCCCGGTCAAGGGAGCAGACGAGGCGGGCCAGATCGGCGGCTTCGCTGGATCGGTGGTGGTTGATAATGTCGGCGTCGGCCTTCGCTTCCCGGAGGAAGGTGAGGATGGCGTCGGGCTTGGGGGTGCGGGTGCGTTTGCTCATGGGATTGGATAGGAAGGGGTGCCTACAGATTGGAGGGTGTCAAGCCTGTTTGTCCATCTCGGGCTTGTACCGGAACAGGAAGTCGAGGCGGATGCATACGCCCCTTGCCCGATTCTCTTTCGCCTCGGCCTGGAGCATGTTCCGGTAAAGGATTGCCGACTCCGGGTCGTCGAAGCGGCCCGGGTGGGATCGATAGGCGGCCACGGCGGCCTTGACCGCTTCGCCGGCGGCGATGCGTTTGGCCCATGCCCTGTCGAGGCTGGCCTGTTGGTGAGGGGGGAGGTTGATGATCATGGTGGTGGGTAGGATTAGAGGTTGGGGTTGTCGATGATCTCCAGCAGGTCGGGGCCGGTCGCAAACGCCCAGAGGGCGAAGGCGATGAGGGCGGCCAGCATGAGGGCGATGGCGATGGTGCGAAGGGTGGACATGGCGTCTTTTATTTTGCGCAAGTTAGAAAGCTTCCGGTTAGCGGCGGACGTGAGTAACCGGCACCATGCGGATCGTGCGGAGGTTGAATTCGACGAGGGCCTGGAGGGCGGCACGCTCAAGGGCGACCGCTCCCTCCATGTCGTCGATGTTCCCGGTGCGGTGGGCATACAGGGTATGCGTCCGGGCGAGGTGCAGATCGGCGTCGAGCATGGCACGCTCGGCGTCGTTGGACTGGGCGATCGACTGGGCGATGCCGTCGGCCATCCGCTCCAGATCGGCGGCACGATCCAGATCGGCGGCACGCTGGCCGGCCCAGATCGAATCCGGGAAGGCGGCGTTGGGGGCGTTGGTGCGGATGGATGCGGCGTGCCGGCGGAGGGCGTTGATCTCGCCCTTGGCGGCGGCGTGTTGGTGGGGGGACATGATCATGGGATTGGACATGGTGGTGGTGGTGGGTGCTGGGTGAATTACTTGGTGACGTTGTGGAGGATGTCGGTTGACCAATTGCAGGCCCACTCTTCGACGCTGTCGCAGATCACGTCGCCGATCCGCTCTTCGATCTCCTGCATGACCATGTCCTCGGCCTGCTTGACCGAGCCGGCTTCGACGATGAACCGGGCGATGATCTCAAACGAGCATGTCCAGCGTCCGATGTCTTCGCCGTCGCACTCGGGGCCGTTGTCTTCGACGGACTGGCCGATGACGTCGAAGCGATCGGCAAGGGCGGCCAAGCTTTTGTCGGTGGCCGCCTTGGCCGTGCGGCAGGTGGCCCGCTTGGCGATGAGGGCGTCGAGGTCGCCCCGGGTGTTCTTGAGGGCCGACTTGGCGGTCATGTATCCGGTGCCGGTGTCTTCGTAGCGATCGATGAGGAAGCGGACGAGGACGGCGTGGGTGGTGTCTTTCATGTTGGTGTTGGGTGTTGGGTTAGGGGAAAGGGTTAGACGGCGATCTCGTACTGGGTGCCGGCGATGGCAGGCACGTTGGTGAGGAAGTAGCCGATGCGGTTGACCCGGTGGTAGCCGTCGCAGATCAACAGGTCGCCGTCGTCGCCCTCGACGAGCGACCAGACTTGAAGGTGGCGGTGCTTACCGTCGGCCCAGATCAGCACCTCGGCGAGGTCGGCACCGAACGTCTCAAACATGGAGCCGTCGAAGGGTGCGTCCGGGGTGATGGTGTTGCTGATCGGGTTGAACGTCTCGACCCAATTGTCGAAGGACATTTGGACGAAGGCGGGCTTGGTGGATTTGCTCATGGTGTTGGGTTGGTGGATGAAGGTATGTCCTACAGGGTGGAGGTTTGTCGAGGTTTATTTTCCGGAAGCTTTTGAGGCGGCGACGGCGATGTTGGTGATGACCATGAGGTCGTCGGACAGGCAGTCGGCGGTGCATGCCAGATCGCCGGCGTCGTCTTCGGTCAACACCCTAGGGGTGTCGCCGAAATTGAATCCGTCGAGCGTGCCTGCCACCTTGCCGGCACGGCGGGCGTGGTCGGCGATGAGGGCGAGGGCCGAGCGTTGGGCCTTGAAGGCCGCCAGCAGGGTCTGGAGGGCCAGCAGATCGCCGTCCCCGAGGCACCCGAGGGCCGGGTTGGAGATCGAGCGTGGGCCGGTGAGC
>Ga0209107_10000438_pt1 | contig 24456 bp, 17 predicted proteins | sample LakErihyJuly2011_2_FD_187460 | JGI IMG/M metagenome (GOLD analysis project Ga0209107, IMG submission 187460) | Freshwater microbial communities from dead zone in Lake Erie, Canada - CCB hypolimnion July 2011 (SPAdes) (version 2) | ecosystem: Environmental > Aquatic > Freshwater > Lentic >...
GGAGATGAAGTTCTGGAGCTCCTGGCGGACGACGGCGCCGTTGGGCGTCCAGAGAATGAGGCCCTGCCCGACCTTCTCGTCGATATGGAACAGCTTCAGTTCCTTGCCCAGTTTGCGGTGATCGCGCTTCTTGGCTTCCTCGGCGCGGAGGATGGCCTGCTCGAGTTCGTCCTTCGTCGCGTAAGCGGTGCCGTAGATGCGCTGCAGCTGCTTGTTCTTCTCGTCGCCACGGTGATAGGCGCCGGCGATGTGCAGGAGCTTGAACGCCTTCACCTGCGAAGAGTAACGGACGTGGGAACCAGCGCAGAGGTCGACGAACTCGCCGTTTTTATAAAAGGAGATGGTCTCGCCGGCGGGGATGTCACCGAGGCGGCCGATCTTATAGGCGAGCTGACCGCGCTCGCGAATCAACTTCTCGGCTTCCTCGCGGGTGCACTCGAAGCGCTCGAACTTCTGGTTCTCCTTAGAGATACGGCGCATCTCTTCCTCGATCTTCACGAGATCCTCGGCCGTGAAGGTGTGGTCGAGGTCGAAGTCGTAGTAGAAGCCTTGGTCGGTGGGCGGCCCGATATCCAGCTGGGCCTGAGGGAATAGGCGGAGTACGGCGGCACCCAGCATATGGGCGGCGGAGTGGCGAATCTCCTCGAGGGGAGTCATCGGCTGACGGGAAGACATGGCGGATAACCCACTCGCTAGGGCTTCCTGAGGCGGAGGGCAAGGACGGAGGCGACCCCGCCCTCCCCGGCTCGGGCCTTATTCGCGGATCAGCTCAAAACGCATTGTCACGACCACGCGGATGGTCTTGTCGATGGAACGTACATCGACGTGGTTCGAGTCGCTTTCATCGATTCGATCCTTGGCGCTGATCTGGATCTGCCCCTGAGAGGCCTCCAGCAAGGCGCCCAAAGTGGTACCCGAGTTGGCGACCATCGTCGAGGCCCGGCGCTGGGCGTCCTTCGCCGCCGACTCCAGTAAGTCCTTCTTCACGGCGGCGAGATCAAGCAGGCGGAAGATTGGAGCCGCGCGCGTGAGGTGGACGCCTTCGTCGAGGAAGATTTCCTGACGCGTGAGGGCCAGGATCCGTTCCACTTGGGCGGTCTGCGCGGTGATTACCTGCTCGATGATGAACTCCGGCACCTTGCCGCGCGCGAACGAGCCGTGGTCGATGAGCTGCGGACGACGGACCGGCGTCTTGTCGTTCGCATCAACGGGCGGCTCAACGTAGACCGCAGGTTCGAGACGGCGGACCGCCGGCGCCCCATAGATGAGTTCCGATACCCCGAAGCCGAGCTCGCTGAGCAATCGGTCCAGCTTCGCGCGTTGCGCCGCCAGGGCCTTGCGACCAACCTCGAAATCCTCGCCACGCCAAGTCAGCGAGCACTCTACCATACCTTGAGCTGAGCGGATATCCTGCGCCGCCACGCCCTTGACGACAATCTCCGGACGACTCTGGCGCATCTCCGTCAGCGAGCGGCTGAACTTATCGGTGGCGGTGACGAAACCCAACGCCAGCGCGACTCCGAAAAGGAGGAAGGCGAGGGAGGGAAAGAGGGTGAGATTGACCGGACGGGAGGGTGCAGGGTTGGACATAGCGCTCCGAACTTAGCGTCTCCGAAAAATCCTTACAATGGATTTCCAGGGAAACTTTCAGCCAGCGCTCAGAGCGGGCGAAGGTCGAAGCCGTCCTTCCGGTCGAGCATCGTCCAGCCGGCCGCGGTCAGTTCTTGGCGGAGCCGGTCGGCGGCGGCGAAGTCCTTCGCCTGCTTGGCCGCCCAGCGCCGCGCGCCGAGGTCGGCAATCGCCGCCGGCACGCCGAGCTCCGGCTTCGGCACGAAGAGCACGATACCGAGCGCGTGTAAAATCTTGGCGAGACCGCACACATCCTCGCGAGCTTGGTGGGGCGAAACTTCGCCGTTCTCTCCCACCACGGTGAAGATTTGGCCGAGGCAGCCCGGGGTATTCAGGTCTTCTTGAAGAATATCCCACGCCGGCGCGAAACGACCCCAGGTGGTCTGGACCTCATGGCTCGACGGTGCGGCGAAATCAGCCCGCGAGAAACCGGCCAAGGCGAGCAGTCGATCGGCCCAACGCTCGAGCTTGGCAATGGCCGGTCGCGCGGCCTCCATTCCGGCGAGAGTGAAGTTCAGCGGGCCACGATAATGACCCCCGATAAGAACATAGCGTAACTCATTGGCCGTGAAGCCTTTGGCCTCTAACTGCAATAGGGTGTACAGATTGCCTTCGCTCTTGGACATCTTCTCCCCGTCCACCATCAGGTGGGCGTTATGAAACCAGTGGGCCGCATAGCCTTTCACGCCAGTGGCGCATTCCGACTGGGCGATCTCGTTCTCGTGGTGCGGGAAACAGAGATCGATGCCGCCGCCGTGGAGGTCGAAGGTGGTACCCAGGTGGGCGAGCGACATCGCCGAGCACTCGATGTGCCAACCGGGGCGACCTTCCCCCCAGGGCGATGGCCAGAAATTGGCACCATCCTCGGGCTTGCGGGATTTCCAGAGCGCAAAGTCGGAGGCCGACTCGCGTTCATATTCGTCGGCGTCGTTGGCCTCGCCAGCGGAGTTCTTGGACTGGGTCTCGAGTTTCGAGCGGTCGAGGTGGGTCAGTTTTCCGTAGTCAGCGCAGGAACAGACCTTGAAATAGACCGAGCCGTCCTTGGCGACATAGGCATGACCGCGGTCCACCAGCGCCTGGATCATCGCGACCTGCTGCGGGATATGCTCGATGGCGCTGGGCTCGACATGCGGAACCAAGAGGCCAAGCGCCCGGCAATCAGCATGAAACTTATCCGTCCAGCCTTGGGTGAAGGCGCCCAACGTCTGTCCGGCGGCTTGGGCCCCGCGGATGGTCTTATCGTCGACGTCGGTGATGTTGCGGACGTGCTTCACCTTCAGGCCAGCGACCTCAAGGGTCCGGCGAAGGACGTCCTGGAGGGTAAAAGTCCTAAAATTACCGATGTGGGCTGGACCGTAGACCGTCGGACCGCAGCAATACATGCCGAAAACCTCCCGACCGGGCTTGAGCAGCAAGGGCCGCTTTTCGCGGGACAGGGTGTCATGCAGGATCACGGGCATAGGAAAATGAGTTAGCAAAGGAGCCCCGCGTTGGGCGAGACGGAACTACGGTCCCGACCGTTGCAGGACCCGGACGTAGTCCACCTTGAGCTGGGCGGGGAAACGGGTGTCCGCCCCGACCGGTCCGCCGAAGCCACCGCCGACGGCAAGGTTCAGAACGAGAAAATACTTCTGGTCGAAGGGCGCCGGGAACGGTCCGCCGACGGAGCTCCATTCCTTCTGCTCCTGGACCTGCACGCCGTCCACGAACCAGCGGAACACCTCCCGCTCCCACTCGAGGGCGAAAACGTGGAAGCCGGTCGTAAAATCGCCTTGGGGTAGGCGGTAAGGCTTACCCTTGTGGAGGTTCTTCGGCCATGGCGCCCCATAATGCAGGGTGCCATGAACTTGGTCGGGTTCATGGCCCTTGAATTCCATGATATCAATCTCTCCGCTGGCCGCCCAGCCGCCGTATTTCTCCTCGGAGGGCAGCATCCAAAAAGCCGGCCAGAGGCCCTTCCCGGCCGGCAGTTGCGCCGATATCTCGAAGCGCCCGTAGAGCCAATCAGCCCGGCGCTTGGTCCGGATACGGGCGGAAGCATAATCCTTCTGCACCCCGGCCACGTTCAGTTTCTCTTTCCGGGCCTCGATGATCAGGTGGCCGTCCTCGACACGAAGGTTCTGCGGCCGATCCAAGTAATACTGCAGTTCGTTATTACCGCCGCCGTGACCGTTCTCCTCGACCGACCATTTCGTCCAATCGAGCTCCTTGCCGTTGAAATCGTCGCGCCAGATCTCCCGCCATTCGACGGCGGACAGGGCCAAGGGGAGCAAAAGGAGGGGCAAACCTAAGCGCATGCAGTATTTTCTCCCTGCCAGGGAGGTGAGGACAAGGTCATAAAAGGGATTACGGCTTGTTTCAGTAAGCCCAAAAAGAGATAACGGAACCCCTCTCCCACCATCACCCCCATGAAATTAGGCACCAAGTCCCTACACGCCGGCCAAAAAGCCGACCCGACCACCGGTTCGCGCGCGGTCCCGATCTACCAGACCACCAGCTACCAGTTCCGCGACACGGAACACGCCGCGAACCTCTTCGGCCTGAAGGAGCTCGGCAACATCTACACCCGCATCATGAACCCGACGACGGACGTCCTCGAGCAGCGCCTTGCGGCCCTCGAAGGCGGTTCCGGTGCGCTCGCCCACTCCTCCGGACAGGCCGCCATCACCGCGTCCATCCTCAACATCGCCGGCGCCGGCGACCACATCGTCTCGGTGTCCCAGCTCTACGGCGGGACCTATAACCTCTTCCACTACACCCTACCGAAGCTTGGCATCCAGGTGTCGTTCGTCGATGCCGATGAGCCAGAGAACTTCCGCAAGGCCGTGAAGTCGAACACCAAGGCCTTCTACGGTGAAGGCCTCGGCAACCCCCGCCTCAACATCTTCCCCTTCGCCGAAGTCGGCAAGATTGCCAAGGAAGTTGGCGTCCCGCTCATCATCGATAACACCGCCCTCTCGCCCTACCTGAATCGTCCGTTCGAGCACGGTGCGAACATCGTCGTCCACTCCGCCACCAAGCACATTGGCGGCCACGGCACCTCGATTGGTGGTATCGCCATCGATGGCGGCAACTTCGACTGGGGTAACGGCAAGTTCCCTGGCTTCACCGAGCCCGACATGTCCTACCACGGTCTGCCCCACTGGGAGGCCTTCAAGGCCTTCGCACCCGCCGGCGGCGCCAACATCGCGTTCATCATGAAGATGCGCCTGCAGTTCCTCCGCGACGTCGGCAGCTGTCTCTCGCCCTTCAACTCCTTCCTGCTCATCCAGGGCCTCGAAACCTTGCACCTCCGCATGGAGCGCCACTGCGCCAACGCGATGAAGGTCGCCCAGTACCTCGAAGCGCACCCGAAGGTGAAGTGGACCAACTACCCGGGCTTGAAGTCCTCAAAATACCATGACCTCGCCAACAAGTACCTCACCAACGGCTACGGCGCCTTGGTCGGGTTCGGCCTGAAGTCCGGCCACGAAGGCGGCCGTAAGTTCATCGACTCCCTCGTCCTGCACAGCCACGTCGCCAACATCGGCGACGCCCGCTCGCTGGCGATCCACCCAGCCTCCACGACGCATTCCCAGCTTACCGCCGCGGAACGCGACAGCGCCGGCGTCACGGACGACTACGTCCGCCTCTCCGTGGGCATCGAGGACATCGAGGACATCATCGCCGACCTCGAGCAGGCACTGGCCAAGGCCTAAGCCTCACGTCATCGACCAAAAAGGGCGGGCCTCAAGGCCTGCCCTTTTTTATGCCTGGGCCTTGGTGCCGTCGAAATCGTGATACTCGAGGAACTGTCGCGCACCTTCGTCGCCCATGTAGGCGGAGAGTAGCTTGTGGTCCGTCTGGGTGAGATCCACGACGATGAGACCGTCCAGACAGCCGCCGAAACCTTCGTCGACATTGAAGGCGATGAGCCGGCCGTTGAGCTTGAGGTAGTGCTTCAAAAGCACGGGCACGGACTTGGCGTCGGGTTCGAGGTCGCTCACGAGGCTCGAGACATGCTCGAGATCGAAGGCGCAACGCTGGAGGACGTCTAGGTCGGCACCGTGCAGGCTCATCGAACGGGGCGGATTCTTGGCCCGCACCAGCGGCAGAAGGTCGTCGGCCAAACGGTTGTTCTTGAGGTAAGAAAGGATGAGCTCCTTCGAGGCCTGGCCGTACTCGGGATTGATGCTCACCGGGCCGAACAACAGGTGGTACTTCGGGAAGCGGACGACATAGCGGCCGATACCGCGCCAGAGTAGCGGCAAGCTCGTGGGCTTACGTTGGTATTCCTGCCGGATGAACGAACGGCCCATCTCGAGCGCGGGATTCATGCGCCGGAAGAAGTCGCCCTTGAATTCAAAGAGCGTCGAAGTGTAGAGGCCATGCTTTCCCTGCAAAGGGAGGATGCGGTCGGTCGGCCCGAGTCGGTAGCCTCCGACAATCGCCGAATCCTTGTCGTCCCAGAGCACAATCTGGTCATACCATGCGTCAAAAGCGTCGAGGTCGCAATCGAGTCCCGTGCCCTCCGAGACCGAACGGAAGGTCGTCTCACGCAGGCGACCGATTTCACGCAGGGTATGCGGTAGATCCTTGCCCAGGAAGCGGTAGACCTTGAAGTCACCGTTCGTGAGCAGAAGGTCTTCCGTTGGCAGGCTTTGCAGCTCGGCACGCAGCAACAGCGGATTCACCGGTGCGATGATGGGGACCCGCGGGGTCACCGGCTTGGCGGCCGCAGCCTTCTCGCGGTCGCTCCGGCTGGAAAGCAGCTCACAACGGAGGCGTAGAAAACTCGTGGCCTCCTCGTCGTCCGGATGATCCGCCAACTGAGCAGGTGTGACGGGATTAGCCGTGCGGAGATGGATGACCTTGCCGTGATGATTACGGAACTCGCGAAGCAGGAGCATCGTCCGGAGCTTCGGATGAATTAGGCCGAGCGATTGGAAGAGCCCAGAGTTTCGTCCCTCAATCCGCATAGGAAGAATCGAAGCACCGACCTTACGCGCCATGCGCACGACCTGCGGCGACCAGACCGGGTCGTCGACGCGACGAGACTTCAGGCGGAGGCTAGAGACCTCGCCGGCGGGGAAGGTCAAGATACAGCCGCCCGCACGCAAATGCGCAAGGATGCGGCGGGTGCCTGCGATATTTCCCGGATTGGCCGCATCCGGGCTGAAGGGATTGACCTCGATCAACCAGGGACGAATACCGGGAATCTGGCTGAGCCAGCGGTTACCGACGACTAAGGCGTCCGGACGGGCCCGCAGCAGGAAATCCATCGCCACCAAGCCGTCGGCCAGACCATGTGGATGATTCGCGACCACGACGAGAGGCCCCGTACGCGGGATGCGCGCCAGGCACTGATCGCTCCAGGTGTTGCACACCCCCGCCTGCTCCATCGCAGAGGTGAAGAAATCTGGGCGTCCCGCCACATGGATGCGTTCAAGGAAAGCATCGAAGGCGCGAACCTTGAAGAAGCGGTCCAACACGGGCTCAGCCCAGGCCAGCGGCCCGAGATTGGCCTTAAGTTCGTCGGTGTTGCTGGGAGCGCGCTGCGGTGACATCTGTGGCAATGATGCCTCGAATGTGCGGACGGACGGCGGCGAAACCGTGACAATATGGTGTCAGCCTGCGGCAAAACCAAAGAACTCGCGGGCATTGCGCGTGGCCACCTCGGCGACCTCGTCCGCCGGCAGGCCCAGTAGTTCCGCGGCCTGGGCGCAGATCTCGGGGAGATAGGCGGGCGTATTTTCCTTACCGCGGACGGACTGCGGGGCGAGGTACGGGGCATCGGTCTCCAACATGAGCCGGGCTAGGCCTTGTGCCTTGAGGGCCTGGCGAATCTCCTCCGACTTGGCGTAGGTAATGATACCGGTGAAAGAGGCGCGACCACCGCGCTGGTTGACCTGGCGAACCTGCTCCGGACCTTCGACGAAACAATGGAAGACGACCTTGCGCCAATCAACGCCACTGGCGTCGATCAGCCGCACACAATCGTCGAAGGCATGGCGAGAATGGATGACCACCGGGCAGCCGAACTGGTAGGCCAGCGAGAGTTGTCGACGGAAGGCTTCCTGCTGCCAGCCCTTGATCCGCTCGGCTTCCGTGACGTCCGTTGGCAGGCGGAAATAATCCAAGCCAATCTCCCCGAGCGCGGCGGGAGGCGTGTGGTCGGCGAAATAAGGCGAGATAGCCGCGACGGTCTCCTCCCAACCTTCCTCCACATGACAAGGATGGAGACCTACGGTGTGCCGGAAGAAATCAGGCTGCTTGGAAGCGAGGTCGCGGTAGTCGGACCAGTCCTTGAGGTCCGTGCCGATGGCAACGACGCCTTCGACGCCGGCGGCGCGGCATTCGGCCACCCAAGCGGGGAGACGGCCAGCCTTGAGGGCGTAATCCGGGTGACAATGGGAGTCCAGCAGGCGCACGCAGTGATTAGGCTCTCTGAGAACGAAAGGGCAAGACCACAGCCCTGCCTTGAAAAAGCTGCCCTGCCCTGCACGTTGGCCGCATGCACCACTGGCTGATGAAGTCCGAACCCGACGAGTTCTCCTTCCAGGAGCTCGAACGCAAGGGCAAGGAACCGTGGACTGGAGTGCGCAATTATCAGGCGCGCAACTTCATGCGCTCGGCTAAGGTCGGTGACCTTGTGCTATTCTATCACTCCAACTGCGACGACCCCGGCATCGTCGGTGTGGCCAAGGTCTCCCAGGAAGCCTTCGACGACCCGACGCAGTTCGAACCCAAGTCGGACTACTACGACGCCAAGTCGACTAAAGATAAACCGCGCTGGAGCTGCATCGAGGTCTCGTTTCATCAAGGCTTCAAGCGACTCGTCAGCCTGCCTGACCTCCGCGACTGCGCGGCGCTCAAGGATATGCTCATCTTACGCCCAGGTAACCGCCTCTCCGTCACGCCCGTGACCGCCGCTGAATTCAAGGCGATCGGCGGACTGGGCGGACTCAGGAAGTAGCCTCTTCGGTCGGCAGCCACATCGCCAGGATGGCGGCAGGGAGGAACAGGATCGAAGCGTAGAGCAGCACCGAACTGAAATCGGAAGGCTTGGCGAAGATGCCGAAGAAGACCGTACCCGCGGCGGCGAAGACGCGCCCAATATTGTAACTAAAGCCCGCGCCGGTCGTACGGAGCAGAGTCGGGAACAGCGGGGGCAGCGCCATCGTGAAGAGACCGAAGACGCCTTGGCAGAAGCCGACGGCCGCATAGAGGGCATAGGTCTGATTGAGGCTCCAAGGGTAGGCGAAGGTCAGAGCCATCAGGACGAAATAAACGCCAAAGAAAGCCGCCAAGGCGCGGCGATACCCGAAACGATGCGCAGCCCAGCCGGAGGCGAAGTTGCCGACCACCGAAGCCGAGATGACGCAGAAGAGCGCCGTCGCGACGACCGAAGCCTTATCGAGCGAACGAGCGATGACTTCGGGGTGAGAACGAATGAAGGCCTGCTGCCAGAACATGAAGCACCAGTGCCCGGTCAGGGAAATCGCGCAGAGTGTGGAGGCGATGAAGGTCGTGCGGCGGATATCGCGCCCGAAAAGTCCCATCATCGAGGGAGCCGCCTGCTTGCCCTTCTCGGCTGACCACTCGGCGGTTTCGGGGACTTCCTTGCGAATCCAGAGCGTCACGAACGCTGGCAAGACACCAATCAGGAAGACCCAACGCGGTTCATAACCAGGAACCTTCTGGAGCAAGAAGACGCCGCCGATAGCGGCGAGGATGCCGAAGTTTACCGCGCACTGCAGCACGGCGGCGATCCATGGTCGCCATTTCTTCGGCCAGGTCTCCGAAAGTAGCGAGGCACCCACCGCCCATTCGCCACCGATACCGAGCGCGGCGAGGAAGCGGAAGATCATCAGCTGCCACCAGTTCTCGGCGAAGAACGATAGGCCGGTAAAGAGCGCATAGGTCAGGATTGTTAGAACGAGCGTTTGGCTGCGGCCGAGGCGATCACCGATGATGCCGAAGAAAGCGCCGCCCAAGGCCCAACCGAGCAGGAAAGCCGCCTGGATATACGAACCATAAAGCCCGACATCCGGGTCGACCTCCTTGACCATGAGTAGCTCGGCCACGAAGACGGTGGCGACGAGCGTGTAAAGATGCAGGTCGAGGCCGTCGAAGAACCAGCCCAGCCAGGCCGCGAGGCCGGACTTCTTCTGGTGCGAAGAAAGTTCGCTGAGCTTCGTGGCTTCGGCGGGGGCGTCGCGCATAGTGAGACAGTTGAAACCGCCTAGAAATTAGCAAGGCGGGCTTTGCGGCCCGCCCTGCGTGAGGACTTACTTCTTCTTGGCTTCAGCCTTCTTGGTCGGCGCCTTGGCCTTCGGGGCCGGCGTCGCCGTGTAAGGCTGATTGGTCATGGCGCCCGGGGCGACCTTAAGGAGATTCGGGGACATGTCGGGAGCCTTGGCATCGCCATTGGCCCACTTGAGACCGCCGACCAGGATCTGCTGGAAGGTCGCGTTGGTCCAGACGTCTTCGCGGTGTCCCATGGCGGTATAGAAGACGCGGCCCTTGCCTTCGAACTTGGCCCAGCAGTTCGGGAAAGGCGGGCGCTTGTAGTCGTCGCCTTCAAGAGCGGGGTCATTGAAGACGGTCAGGACGTGGATCTCGGGACGGAAGTCCTTGAGGGTGTACCACTCCTCGACGAAGGAGAACGAGTCGCCGACCTTCTCGAAGCCCGGGAAGGTCTTATCAACGACCTTGTTCACGCCAGCCTGCTGCTTGCCGTGGCGGATGAATTCAGCGCCCAGGAAACAGACATAGGGGTCGGCCTTGTCGCCATGGTTCGTAAAACGCGCGGGGCCCTTCACGGCCTCGTTGTCGGTATGGAAGGTGTCGGAGGCGGAGTGCGTACCCACGAAGCCCTTGCCAGACTTCACGTAGTCGAAGAGGGCCTGCTTGCCGGCCATGGACATCGGCGGATTCTTGTCGCCGCCTTCGGAGCAGAGGTCGCCCGTGGTGTAGAACATCACGGTATCGAACTGAGCCAAGTATTCGGGCGAGAACTTCGAGCCGTCCTTGGAGAAGACGAATTCGATGTTATTGGCGGCGCCCATCTCGAGGAGCTGCTTCTCGGCGAAGCTGGGCTGGCCCTTCTTATAGGAGATCACCTCGTGCTCGTAACCCGAGGACTTGGTGAAGAAGAGGACCTTGCGCTTAGGGGAGTCGGCGGCGAAGGCGCTGAGCGACAGCACGCAAAGGAGGAACGAGCGGAGCATCATGGGGGTGGTTTCCCGTGAACAAACCCGCCCTGCCCTCCGCAGGCAAGCGGATTGGGGATTAACGGCCCGCGGAACGACGGGCTGGAGGCAATTCGCGGCTGATTTCAGCGAGGCGATAGCCAAAGCCTGGCCCCCGCAGACTGGAGCCGTCGACCTGGCCTTCACGGCGTGAATAGAGCAGCGGGTGCACCTTGGCCTCGGCCGCGGAAGCCGCGGGGTAGAACTGCATCCCATTGGTCTCCACGCCGGCGATGGTCGGGGCATGGGCGGCGAGCAGCACGTGCGTCATCTGCGCCATCATGGGGTTGGTGAGATCCTGCACCATCAACTGCATGCCATGAGCGCGGGCCCAGCAGAGGCTGAGCAGCGCACCGGTCTGCGTCTTGCAGGTCTTAAGGGCGACGCCGGTCCAGCCCAGTTCGCGACCGAGGCGAACGATGCGCCAGTCATGTGCGCTCTCATCGAGGAAGAGTGGCATACGCTGGCTCACGGAGTGGACATCGATGGGGTGTTCCTCGAGCTCATACGGGAACGGCTGCTCGACGTAGCTGAGTCGCTTCCAAAGCTCCGGCAGTTCGGCCTTCACGCGATCGAGGACGCCGTTCACGTAGGCTGGATCCATCACCGTGCAATTGAAGTCAGCGGTGAAGAGTTCGACACCGAGCGGCAGGCCAATCTCGGCGATGCGCTTCAGCCGCTCGAAATCCCACGACGCATCATTGCCGCGCAGTTTCACCTTCAAGGCCTTGAGGCCATCGGCCTTGATCCATTCGTCGAGCGAGGACGGATAGCCGTCGGCGACCTTGTTGGCGCCGGCTTCGGCCAGCGTGAGGTAATCGAGGCCGCCGACGAGATGCCATGCAAGGAGCTGGGTCGTCACCGGTGAGCGGAAATAGTCGACCGGATAGCGTCCCGCGAAAGAGACGCCCTTGGCGTCGGCAGCGGGCGTGACGTACGTCGACAAGTCGCGGTTCATCCACGGCGCGCAGTAGGTGGAATACGTCGGCACGCCGTGGGCGATGCCATAAGCGTCATGCAGGGCGAGGTCGAAGGGCGAGCAGCAGACCAGCGCCGCAAGCGTCGGGATGGCGACCCCTTCAGGCAGGCCCGCGTTGAACTTTTCGAGGATACCTGGCAGCGCTTCCTCAAGGAAATCGTGGCCAATCTCCATCGGGTGGCCGCGAGCGCCGAAAGCCGCAAAGGCGTCGGTCAGCGTATCGCAGAAATCATGCAACGCCTTCGAGCGGACGTCATAGGGCACCGGCGAAGGCCAGACCCACTGCACGCTGAGTGGTGTCTCACCCCACCCTTCGGCAAAGGAGCCATCGACTTGCTCGACCGTCACGCACACGCGGGCGCAGACGACGCTCGTGACCGTCTCATGGCCAAATTTCAATGGCAGGCGCAAGGTCACCGGCAAGGCATGCCAGCGCACCGCGCGGATTCGGACGTCGCGAGGATTCATCGACGGTCAGTCCTCGAGCGCCTGACCGGAGGTTTCCTTGCCGAGGAAGGCAACAAACAGCCCCACGGCGTAGACGAGGGTGATTGCCGCCGCCGCCTGCTGGTAGCCGCCGAGGCTCTCCACTAACTTGCCGCTCAACAAGACGAATGGCACCGCGACGAGACGTCCGGTGTTATAGCAGATGCCCTGGCCCGTGGCGCGGACGCGGGTCGGAAAGAGTTCCGGCAAGTAGAGCGGGAAGAACCCAAAAAAGGCCGTAGCGGTCATACCGAGGAGGAAGATTTTGAGCGCCATCACCCAGGGAAAGATATCGAAGAGCAACGGGCCGCTCCAATTCGCAGGGGTGCGGTAGATCCAGATGGTGGCGGCCAGGGCGCACAGGCACAGCAGCTGATAACCGAGACGGCGCGGCAGACCGGCGAGGAGCAAGGGCGTACAAAAAGTGCTCACGCAGGCCCCGACCGAGACGATGACCATCGCAAGGGCCTTGGCCCGCGGATTGTCCGGGCCAGCGAGCTCGCCGACCCAAAGCGGAATCCATTGCACCGCGCCCCACGTCCCGACGAACACCACGGCCGCCATCAGGATTCCGGCGATCGTCGATCGGCGGAGGTCGCCGCTGAAGACCTCGCCGATCTTGGAACGGGCGGGCGCCGCCAAGGCGGCCTCCTTCGCCGCGGAGCGCTCCCATTTTTCCGATTCGGGGACGAAAAGCCGAATCAGCAACGTCAGGATAGCCGGCGAGGCGCCGATGAGGAAGTGGATACGCCAGGAGTTGGCATCCGCCGGATAAGCCAGCGCCATGCAGCCGACGAGCACCATCCCGAGGTTGGCCGCCATGCCGATAGCACCGGCCATTTTAGAGCGATGTCGTTCGGGCCAAGCCTCCATCACGAGGGCCACGCCGAGCGCCCATTCGCCGCCCATGCCGAGCGCAGCCATGAAGCGCGCGGCGGCGAGGTGAATCGGGTCGGTCGCGAAGTAGCAGACGCCGCTAAAGAGCGAGTAAAAGAGGATACTGTAGGACATCGCCTTGACCCGGCCGATGCGATCGCCCAGCCAGCCGAACGCCGCGCCGCCCAGGGCGGCGCCGAAGAGGAAGGCGGCAGTGATGATGCCCATCCAGCCGCCGACCCAGCCATTGACGGACTTCACACCCAGCAAAGCGATGTCGGCGGGGACCATGCTCTTCAGGGCCGGGCCGGCGAGCGTCGGGAAGAGCGCCTGTTCATACCCGTCCATCATCCAGCCGAGGAAACCAGCCAGCAGCGTCATCTGCATGCCCTTGGTAATCGCATCTTTGGTGCCTTCGGAAGTGGTCATAAGGGATAGTCCCATCAGAAGGAGATAGCCCGAGCCTTCAAGGGGCGAATTACGGTGGGGCGGTTAGGACTTGTTCCGCTGAACGAGTCTGCCGTTAATGGGCGGATATCAATCCTTCACGCATGAGCACCCCGAAGCACCCTGAGCCTACCGGCATGATTCGCCGTAAGCGCCGCATCGAAGGCAGCTCCGCCATCCTGCTCCCCTTTCTCGCCAACGGCGACATCGACTGGACGGGCTTCGCCGCCCACGTCCGCCGTACCGTCGCGGCGGGCCTGGCTCCGGCCGTGAACATGGATACAGGCTTCGGCAATCTCATTGATGACACCATCCGACGGAAAGCCCTGCAAATCACCCAAGCGGAGACGGGCGGAAAATGGTTTGTCGCCGGAGCCTTCGTCCTCGATCAGCCCGGGTCTGCTTTCGACCTCGCTGCCTACGCCCGCCAGATTGGTCTGATTCAGCAGCATGGCGGCACGCCAGTCATCTTTCAGAGCTACGGCCTGACTGATCAATCCGACGAGCAAATCGTGGAAGCTTATACCGCCATCGCCCGCCATGCCCCGCGCTTCGTAGGCTTTGAACTCGGCCAAATGTTCGCGCCATTTGGCAAAATCTATTCGCTCGAAGTCTACCGAGGATTGATGGGTATCCCGCAGTGCATCGGTGCCAAACACTCCTCGCTCCGTCGTGATCTAGAATGGGAACGCCTCGCCCTGCGCGATGCCACCCGCCCGGACTTCCGGGTCTACACGGGCAACGACCTTGCCATCGACATGGTGATGTATGGCAGCGACTACCTCCTCGGGCTCAGCACCTTCGCCCCGGAAGCTTTTGCCTTACGGGATAAAGCCTGGGAAAACGGCGACGCGGCCTTCTACGAAATCAACGACCTCCTTCAGTATCTCGGCTTTCTGGCCTTCCGCCCCCCTGTCCCCGCATATAAACACTCCGCCGCGATGTTCCTGAAACTCCGAGGTTGGATTGGTTGCGACGACACCCATCCGCGCTCGGCCAAGCGCCCGGAGTCCGACCGCGATATCCTGGCCGACATTGCTCGGCAAATCGAAGCCCTCCGCTGAGCCGATGACCACTCCCTTCAAGCTCACCCGCGTCGCGTCGCTCAAGACTGTCGCCGATTTTCGCACCCATTGCGCAGCCGTCGGCGTCGACCTGCCGCTCGATGACACCATCGAAGCGGGCGCCGGCAATCCCCTCTCTCAGCCGATTACGCGTACGAAGGTCAACGGCAAGACCATCGGCAACCGTATCGCCATCCACCCGATGGAAGGTTGGGACGGCACCACGACCGGCGGCGTCTCCGAAGAGATGAAGCGACGCTGGCAACGCTTCGGCGCGAGCGGCGCCAAGCTAATCTGCGGTGCCGAGGCCATGGCCGTGCGCGCCGATGGCCGCGCGAACATGAACCAGCTGATTATTAACGAGGAGAACCAGGCTGGCATCACCGAACTCGTCAGTATCCTCAAGGCCGAGCACACCGCCCGCTGGGGTTCGGTCGACGACCTGGTCATCGGATTCCAGCTCACCCACTCTGGCCGCTTCTGCCGTCCGCATGACAAGAAGCGCTGGGAGTCCCGCGTGGCCTACCGCCACCCGATCCTCGACAAGAAATTCAACGTGACCTCCGACGAACAGGTGCTAACCGACGCTGATGTCGAGGAGCTGATCCGCTGCTATGTGCAGGCCGCCCGCGTGGCCCGCGACTGCGGTGCCGACTTCGTCGATATCAAGCACTGCCACGGATACCTCCTGCACGAATTCCTCAGCGCCCACAAGCGTCCGGGCAAGTTCGGGGGCTCGTTCGAGAATCGCACCCGCATTTTGCGCGAGATCATCGCCGGCATCCGCGCCGACGGTAACGCGATCGATATCGGCGTGCGCCTCAGCCTGTTCGACATGGTGCCGTTCCGACCAGACCCGGCGCTGAGCGTGCCCGGCAAACTCGGTCCAGGTATCCCCGAAGAGCATGCCCACCTCCTGCCCTACCCTTACGCCTTTGGGGTGAACGCGCAGAAGCCCACCGAGATTGACCTCACCGAGACTTTCGCTTTCGTGCAGCTCCTCGGCGAACTTGGCGTCAAGATTCTCAACACTACTGCTGGCTCGCCCTACTACAATCCGCACCTGCAGCGCCCCGCGGCCTATCCGCCCAGCGACGGCTACCAGCCGGCGCATGACCCGCTCATCGACGTCGCGCGGCAGGTGCGCGTCGTCCGCGAGGTCCGCGCGCAAGCTCCTGCAGGCATGATTGTCGTGAGCTCGGGCCTCAGTTACGTGCAGGAATACTTACCCCACATCGCCCAGCACATCCTGCGCACCGGAGGTAGCGATGCAATCGGCGTAGGTCGCGCGGTGCTCAGCTATCCCGCCATGCTCGCTGATGCCGCGAAGAACGGGGCGATGGAAACCAAGTTCATCTGCCGCACTTTTAGCGACTGCACGACCGCGCCGCGCAACGGCCTCATCTCCGGCTGCTACCCGCTCGACAAGTATTACACCGCAAAGTCAGAGTTCCAACAACTCAAGGACATCAAGAAGAGCGTCGGCGCCTGAGCCCGCTCAGGGCTTCTCGAAGATCATCAGATGCTGCCACGGCAGGTCTGGCTTATTAATCACGAAACGGAAGCCCGCAGCTTCGAATTCCTTGCGCGCCTGCGCTTCGGTCATCTTGTGATGCGGCTTGATTGGGACTTTGTCGTCCTCCGCACGATATTCGAGCAGATAGATGCGTCCCTTTGGCTTCAGGGCCGAACGCAACGAGGCGAGCATCTCCACTGGGTGATCGAATTCATGGTAAGCGTCGACCATCAGCGCGGCATCAATCGAAGCCGGGGGCAGTTTCACGTCATCAATCGCGCCGAGGTGGGGCTGAACGTTCGTCACCCCGAGCTTGGCGGATTCCGTCTTCAGGAAATCAAGCATCTCCGGCTGGATATCCACCGCGACGACCTTGCCTCGGGGTAGTTTACGGGCGATCCGGAAGGAATAATAACCTGAGCCGGCGCCGATATCGGCTAGGACCGCATCGGGCGCCAGTTCCAGCAAGGCGATGGCCTTCGAGGGCGCCTCCTCCTTCTCACGGTCGGTGCGCTCGAGCCAGCCGATACCAGGATGGCCCATCACGTGCGAGATTTCGCGGCCCATCCAGACCTTGCCGATGCCGTCGCGCGAAGGCGTGCAAGTCTCGTACTTAGCCGGCGACGCAACGGGCGCGGCGGAGACCGGACGCGACCAGAAAAAGAGGCCGATGGCTCCGCCGAGGAGCAGCACGGAGGAGAGCACGGGGTAACGCTTCAACATGGAGGCATACTGAGGTATGACCGAACGTTCGCAAGCGCGACCGCGCGGCGCGTTACTTCTTTACCGGCTCGTTGCAATGATCGCAGACCTTGCCGACCTTGGCCGCCTTGACGCAGCAAGGGTGGTTACACTTATCGCCCCGCTTCGTCGCCTTGTCGCAACAGCTGCCTTCCTGATATTTCGGCGCCGCCTTGGCGGGCGTGGCTGGCGAGGTGTCGGCCGCGAAAAGCAACACGGTCGGGAGGAGTAAAAGCGTGAGGTATTTCATTTATTTAGTCTTAAGAGAGTCAGGAGAATAAGCAATCCAGAGGACATGGGGAAGGGACCCGGCAGCTCCGCGATACGGAAGCGGGAGCTGTGCGTCATCCGTTTCGTTGCCATAATGAAAGGGGAAGCCAGCGGCCGAAAAGAGGCCGAAAAGCCCAAAAAGGCGATTTTATCGAGAAAACGGCCATTTTACCCATCTTAAGTCAAAAATTGATGATTTAAGCTATCCGCGGTCCAAGGATGCCAGACACTTGCCAAGGCCTCACAATAGGTAATGATACCTATTAGAAGCTCTGGCATGAACCCGCGTAACTCACGCCCTGGATTTAGCCTCATCCTTTCTCTGACAGTGATGGCGGGGATCGTCATGCTACTCGTCACGATTTCCGCTTTTCTTACCATCGAATCGCAAGCGGTCGCCAACCAGCAACTGGCAACACGCGCTCGGCTGAACGCGATCGTCGCCATGCGCCTTGCCCTCGCGCACCTGCAGCAGGAAGCCGGCCCGGACCGCCGCTCCACCGCGCGGGCCGATATCACGCAGCCGGGGGTGAGCGTCAGCAATCTCCGGAACCCGATGTGGACCGGGGTGTGGCGCTCCGACCTGCCCGACCTGCCCCCAGCCTGGCTCATTTCCGGCCGTGGCGACCAACTCGCTGGCACGCAGTCGATCTCTCTTTACGATGACCGGATCCGCACGAATCCCGCGCACGATGCAGACTACCATGCCGGCTACTGGGCTCCTTGGCAGGCCGGCTCCATCGTAGACACGACGACGATGGTGAACCTTGTCGGCCTGAGCAGCGCCACCGCGGCCGATGGCAACCGCCCGAGCGGCCTAGTCGCCTTACCTAAGGTCGCGCTTCCTGATGAAAACATCAACGGCAACTACGCCTACTGGATCGGCGATGAGGGCATCAAAGCGCGCGTCAATCTCCGTGAACTCCGCTCCGAAGACCCGGCCGACGCCGCGCAATTGATCTCGGTGCGGAGTCCCGTGACGCAGGGCCTTCTAAAGAACATAGACGACCCGCTTCAGCTGGACGCCTTCAGCCGATTAAAGGAGGCTCCGCTGATCAAAGACATCAACAAGGTGCTCACCGCTGACGGGACGGCGGATGTCCGTAAGTATTTCCACGACATCACCACCGTCTCAGCTGGCGTCCTCGCGGACTCGCTGCACGGCGGACTCAAACGCGATCTCTCGGTGGCCTTCGAGCTTGCCGACGACCAGTTCGCGGGCACGGAGTTCGGGCAGGGGGCGCCCGGCGCCGCTGCCACCCACGTCGGCCGGGATTTCGCCATCGCTGGCCAGCCGGAGGTCTCCGGCTTCGAAGACGCCCAGATGGTAGTGCTGAACACCAAGTTCGGTCCCCGCAACATCACGGCTGCGCCGATCCTCACCCACAAGCACAGGGTTCCCAGCAGCGGCGAAATCCTGACCCTGCGCGGACCGACGTGGTGGGCGCTGCGCGACTATCATCGTCTTTACAAATCCCTCGGCTGGTCGGACTCGTTCGGCGCGGGCGGGCCGCGGACCACCTCGACCCCGACCTTATTGGCCCGGGCGCTTTGGCCGAACGTGGCCGCCGCCCATCCGGACGGAGTTCCAAGCAACAGCGGCCTCGCCAACAACAGCCTGCGCAACCGTGTCTACAGCTACTCGGACATTTACAACGCCGACCAGAACACCGGTGGCGCGCTGATCAACCCTAACGCCTCCGATCTCATTAACGGCGACAGCGGACGGATCGTTACCCGGCCGTTGGCGGTCTCCGCGACTCCATACGTCCAACGTATCTCGCTCGCATTTAGCGTGAACAAGATGCAGTGGTTCGAGTGGAAGCAGATCAAAATCGGCAAGAACATCTTTTGGTATCAGGTCGAGACGGTCGACCTGCGCATTAACGTCACCCCAATCGTCGTGGTGCACAATCCCTACAACGTCCGGCTGACGTGGCAACCGGACGCCAGCACCTCCCGTTCGACGGTCAAGCGACCGTTTGGAGTCGGCTTCTCCGTCGCCGATATCCAAGACTGGAAATTCCGCTTCACGCAATACAACGGAGTCGATTCGACGTCGTTCGAGACGTCCCTCGCCGACTTTTTTAAGCGCCAGGGCGATGTTACGGGCGATTCCGTAGATCCCGACGACACCTTCCGGCTCTACCTGGCTAATAACGCGAGCGAGGGAAGCACGACGACGAGCGCACCCGTCACGCCCATCACCCTGGAGCCCGGTGAACTCAGGGTCTTCTCCTGCGAGCCTAATTTCGGCGAATGGACCAAAGAAATCGTTTTGGGCAACGTCTACAGCACCCGCGGAGGCTTCCGCGACAACGTGCTGGACTGGAACCTCGGGGCGGGCGCCGAAGATGCCTTTGACATCGCCTCGCCGATCGGGATGGCGATTATCCCCGCGGGTAATGTACGGGTGCGCCACGCTATCGCCAGCCGACCGAACGATGAACTCATCCTCGACCGGAGCAACTCCAACAGTCCCAGCCTTAAGAAGACTAACTTCTTCTTCAACAACAGCGAGGCGGCGGAAATCGTCTTCACGGATATCAACGCCGATAAATATCCTTTGGCGGAAAAATTCTTCATGAGCTGGCGGCATGTCCGCAACAAGACCCTCGATGGACTGCCCAACAGCACGCAGCCCACCTTAGAGCCCGACCTGATCTCCGTGATCGACATCACCGCCAAAACGGCTGACGCCGCCGGCGCCCCCTACCCCTTCCTCACCCACTCCAACCCACTGGCCCCCGTGCAACGCGCCAGCGCTGGGGGCCGCCGCATCGGGGTCAGCGGGGACTCGGCCGGTTATTTAGGCGCTTCCCCCAGCTACCAGCTGACCGTCCGCAACGGTGCCTGGGAAAATCTGCTGGAATTCCCCGCTGGTACCGATGGAAAGAAGACCTACGGGGGATACTCCATCTCCTCAAGCGGCGCCGACTCGGTAATCCTGGCTGAAATCCCTCTGGTCCAGCCCACTTCCCTCGCGCATTACGCGCACGCCAACCTTGGCATCCGCGATCAGCAACCCCTGCTCGCCATCGGCAACAGTTTTGCCACCCCGTTCATCGATCCTCGGAAAGCCTATCAGGAAAACGGGGACAGCTGGACCGAGATGGATCAGTCCTATCTGCTCAACGCCGCACTTTGGGATGGTTTCTTCCTTTCCAGCATCGCCCCTTGGATGAAGACGGGCAGCACGGGCGCAATCGCGCCGGCGACGGCAAGCCCACCGGACCTGACCACGAGGAAAAACGATAAGACCCTCGGCTTCGATTCGGACCGTGAGTTGAAATCCGCCGCCGCAGTCATCGACGACTTCGTCTCCCTCGGCATACCGCTGGACAATCCCCGCTTCAGCTTGGAAGGCGCGGATAAGTCGCCGGAAGCCCTCCGCTCCGCCCTCGCCGACTATCGTCGTTCCGCGACCGTGCTGCTCAACAAAGGGGCGTTCAATGTTAACTCGACCTCGGTCGAAGCCTGGACCTCCTTACTGGGATCCGCCAAAGCGTTCGCCATCAACTCGGCCGGAAAGGACTTCCCCAAAGTTACGGAGAACGCGCGTTTCCCACGTATCCAAGGAAAGACTTCAGTTGCGCCCGCGGATAAGAACATCGGCGATTCCACCAACTGGTCTGGCTTCGCTAATCTCACCGACACGCAGATTGCCGCTCTCGCCAAGGCCATCGTGGAGGAAAATAAGGTCCGCTACGGCATCTCCCAACGCACGGAGCGAGACTTGGTCAAAACCCCGCGTGAGCGGTTGTTCGGGAGCCTGAACAAACCCACGACCCCTTACCTCGGGCTATCGGAATTCGTCAACCGCTTCCTTTGCTCCGACGCTTGGGCCAACCGCACCGGCGCGCTGCAAGCTGCCATCTTACGTTCCGACCGAGATAATACTGATAAGCCATTATACGACCCCTTGTCCAAGAAGACTGGTAATTACCCGGTCACGAAGATCGCCTTGGAAAGCGCCACTGCCGGGACTTTCCCCCATCCGGAAAGCATCGAGATCACCCGACCTGGCCTGTCGCCAAACCCCCTGCACACGGCGCTCGCCGCCCCGGGCAACCTGCTCCAATCGGACCTGCTCCAGAGTCTGGGATCGGCACTGGCCACGCGCTCCGACACCTTCACCCTGCGCTGCTTCGGCGAAGCCGCCCAGAGCAGCGGCGCGACGGGCTGCGCATGGATGGAAGTCGTGGTTCAGCGCACCCCAGAGTTCCTCGACCCAACCAACCTGCCCGAAACTGGCAACAGCGCCCACCGCCCCCTTCGGCTTAGCACTTCCGCCGTAACCGACGCCACCGTCAGCAGCGCCCTCACCTTGGTCAACCACGTCCTCGGCCGTCGCTTCAAGGTAGTTTCCATACGCTGGCTGAGAGCCGATGAGATCTAAGCTTTTTCTCTTGGCAATCATTGTCTGGGCGCTGGCCAGCTTGCCCGCCGTCGCCCAGGAGACCACTCGGGTCGAGGCCCGCGTGAAGTTTCTTTCCATGACGCGGCCGCTGATAGAGGTCGGCCTGCTGCAAGGCACGAAAGCCGAGGGCCTGGCCATCGCCACTGACATGCTGACGGATGAGATCGTCTACCGGGGCGCCTCCCGGCTCGAGCTCCTTGAAATGAAATCGGCCTCGGCCCCGCTGGTCACCACGGATGACGAAGTAAAAGGCAGCAAAAAGGCCGCGCCGTCCGCCGGCGTCAAGGCGCGACTTGCCGCCAAGACTTTCAAGCCTGCCGGCACTCCCCCCATCGCCTGGATCGACCTCCCGACCAACCAAGGGCGACTACAACTCATCCTTCTGGTGACCCCTGGCCTCGGGAACGGTATCGTCGCCTTGAACGACTCTCCAGGCTCCGCCCCGCTGGGAAGTAATCGCTATCTCAACCTCTGCTCTTTCCCGATCGTGGTACGACTACCTTCGGGTGACCATGTCATCGGACCGAAAGGATCCAAGACGGCCCGACCTGGCGCCAAGGATAGCGAGTATTACGACCTCCAAATTCTGACGAAGGCCGACGTTCCGGACAAACTGTCCTTCTCCGGGCGGGTTTTCCATATGAATTCTGTCCGCAAGCTTTACCTGATCTCAGAGGCCCCCGGCGAAAGCCAACGCATCACCCTGAAAGTGGTCGAAGACCGCGACGCCCCCGCCAAGGCGCTCCCCCCTTCGGCGGCCCCCCCTAAGTGACCGAGCGGCCGGCAATCGGAGGGAAATAGTTTTAATATGAACAGGCAGGTCGGGGCTTGAGGGCGTTCGTTGCCCGGCCTAAACTGTAAGGGTGCTTCCCCTCCGCGCGACGACGATGCGGTCTCGGCCTGGCTTCAGCCTCGTGCTGTCACTGGTCGTTATGTCGCTGATTCTGCTCACGATCATCACGGTGGCGTCCTTCGTCAGCATCGAATCCCGCCTGGCGGCGCAGCACCAGAACCTCGTCCGGGCACGCCTGAACGCCACGGTCTCGCTCCGGCTGGCGCTGGCGCATCTGCAGCAGGAGGCCGGGCCCGACCGGCGCATCACCGCGCGCGCCGATATCATCGCGAATACGACGCAACCCCTCTGGACTTGGTTGACCCTACGCAATCCGCTGTGGACCGGGGTCTGGCGGAGCGATCTCCAGCTCACCCCCCCTTCCTGGCTGATCAGCGGACGGCATGACCAAATTCCGGGCAGCCAATCCGTCAACCTCCAAGGACAAAGCGACTTTTACCTTTCGCAGTGGGTGCCTTGGCAGACGGACTACGCCTACCCTGAGACTCAAGGCATCACCTTGGTGGGCAACGCCAGCGCCAGTCCAGCCGAGCTGCCCAGTGGAAATTATGCCGGCAAACCCGATGGACGCATCGTGCTTCCGCGGATTAGCCTTCCCGACACCAATGTCTATGGCTCCTACTGCTACTGGATCGGCGATGAAGGCGTCAAAGCCCGCCTCAACCTAAGTGACCCGCGGCTCACCCCGAGCGATGGTTCGGCCAGTACGCCACAACTCAAACAGGAAGCCTTACGCGGAGCGATCCGATCAGGGAACGAAATCCTGCCTGGGCTCGCCACCATGCCGCTCAGCGGCATGGATCCGCGCATCTCGCACGTCCAACAGCTGTCCCTGCTGACTAATGGAGGCGGCCTCATCGAGACCAGTCCGCCCACCGTCGTCCGCGGACTGACCACGGAGACCACCCTGTGGTCACGCGGGGTCAACGCCGACTCGGTCTGGGGCGGCCTCAAGGTGGACCTCTCGCTCGCCTTCGAAATGAACGATGCCCGGTGGGCGGCCTCGGAGTTCGGTGCCGACACGACACCCATGGATACGGCCGGCCAACGCGTCGCCGGCGTCACCTACGTCTATCATCCCAACGGCGTCAGCATGCGCCAAGCCTTCGGCACCACCAAGACCACCCTGAGCTTCGACGGCCTCACCCGCGGCTACGCGCCGCTCTACTCCTTCGATAGCAGGGTCAGCTCAACAACAACCATCACGACCCGCGGCCCTCTCTGGGATACCCTGCGCAATTACCATCGCCTTTACAAGGAAGTGGGCTGGGCCTCCCAGACCGCTCCCGAAATCAACGCCCGCACTCACTATCCCAGCAACGTGGCCCTGCGTGACGCCGGCTATGGAGCACGCAGCCATTATGGTCGTTTCTATAACCGCGAGGATACGCCCACCGGTGACTTCCTGAACACCCTGACCCTGCATACGCTGCCGGCGCCACGACCCACCAAGGTGGCAGTATCTCCGTACGTCTGCCGCCAGCTGCTGGTCTTCGGACTGCAGAACGGCGCCGACTCGGTCCGGCTCACCGTGACGCCAATCATCGTCCTGCATAACCCTTACGGAATCAACCTGCGGCTCGGACGAAAGAATGTCCCCCTTGAGCCGGCCGGTATGCGTTTCTCCTTTCGCAAATGGAATACGCTGAGCCTAGACATCCAGTCAAACTCAACCAACTGGACGAAGACACTCGGGCAGCTGGCCACAGCGGCCGACTCCGCCTCCAGTTCCCAGGAAAGCTTCCGTACCTACATACCAGCGGAGGTCCTGCTGACCCCCGGAGAGTTTCGGGTCTTCTCGCTGCCAGGAGCAGGCACGACACCGAGTAACCGCAGCCCAATCGCTTTCAAGCGAACCGGAGGGTCTATGCAGTCGGGTCTCGATACCCGTGGGGGCGTCTGGATGAACCTCACTAATGCAGCGGGAACACCGCTTTCAGCG
>Ga0209107_10000439_pt1 | contig 24441 bp, 18 predicted proteins | sample LakErihyJuly2011_2_FD_187460 | JGI IMG/M metagenome (GOLD analysis project Ga0209107, IMG submission 187460) | Freshwater microbial communities from dead zone in Lake Erie, Canada - CCB hypolimnion July 2011 (SPAdes) (version 2) | ecosystem: Environmental > Aquatic > Freshwater > Lentic >...
AATTCCATACAGCATTGCTTGCGCCGCTGGTTGCGTAACATCTTGTGTTATGGTTTTGCTGTATTTATTTAACTCCATTTATTTTTACTGTTTATAGTTTGTTGTTTATCGTTTATAAAGAATATCATTTCGTTTTTTTACCAAAAACAATAAACTAAAAACAACAAACATTTTATACGATTGTTGATTGTCCTATTTGAACAAAATCTTTTTTGAAATACATATCGCCTTCATTTAAAATGTAATTAGCAATAAAATCTCCAACCTCATTGGTTCCAAATTGAGAATCTACTTTTAAATCGACGGTAACGACATTAGTCAAGATTGCTTTTTCTACTGCGTCAATAACTTTTTTAGATTCTGTTGAAAGTCCAAAATGTTCCAACATCAAGGCTACGGATAGGATTGATGCTATTGGATTTGCTATGTTTTTATCTTTTGCTTCATTATAACAACCATGAATTGGTTCAAAAAGAGAATGTTGATCTCCCAACGATGCCGATGACATTAATCCTTTGGAACCTGAAATAACACTGGCTTCATCTGATAAAATATCTCCAAATAAATTATCCGTAAGTAAAATATCAAATTGTCTTGGATTCAAAATAATTTGCATTGCTGCGTTATCGACATACAAACATTCCAACGTTACCTCAGGATATTCTTTTGCAATTTCCGAAACTACCTTTCGCCATAGGCGCGAAGTTTCCATGACATTTGCTTTATCTACCAAGGTCACTTTATTACGTCTGGATTGGGCAGCTTTAAACGCTAAATGTGTGATTTTTGTAATCTCTTCCTTGCTGTATTCGCATAAATCCGAAGCATATGTGCCTTCTTCATTTGCTGTTTTTTCGCCAAAATACATTCCTCCGTTCAATTCTCTAAATACGATAAAATCGGTTCCTTTTAGGACTTCTTTTTTTATTGGAGAGGCATCCATTAATTTAGGGTAGGCCTTTATGGGTCTAATATTAGCAAACAAACCCAATTCTTTTCTGAGTTTCAGTAGTCCTTGTTCAGGACGAACTTTTGCAGAAGGATCGTTATCGTATTTTGGATCACCAATGGCTCCAAACAAAATCGAATCTGTGTTTCTGCACAAGTTCAGGGTTTGTTCTGGAAGTGGTTTTCCTGTTTTTTCGATGGCGATGGCGCCAATGTAGGCATCTTCGAAAATAAATTCGTGATTATAAACCACACTAATAGCATACAATGCTTTTTTAGCTTGCAAGGTTACTTCTGGTCCTATGCCATCTCCTGAAAGTACTGCTATTTTTAGGTTCATTGTTCTAAAATACTATAAATTGATTGGATTAATTTCGTACTAATTCGCTTTCTATATTGCAGGCTTCGATAATTTGATGAATATCGGTATCTATTACTTCTTTTTTAATATCGGCAAATCTCAGGAATTCAATATATACAATATCTAATTGCACCTTAGTCAGTTCATAACCTACTTTTTTTGCTCTGTAAGCTAACGCTGCCCTTCCACTTCTGGCAGTCAAGATGATAGAGGACGCGTTGACACCCACGTCTAACGGATTCATAATTTCATAAGTTTCGCGGTTTTTAATCACGCCATCTTGGTGTATTCCGGAACTGTGTGAAAATGCGTTTGCACCAACAATAGCTTTGTTTGGTTGCACTATCATTCCCATACTTTCAGAAACTAGTCGGCTCATTTCGTTCAATTGTCGCGAGTTGATATTGGTATCTAAATTCAAATAAGGATGTTGTCTAAGAACCATTACTACTTCTTCCAATGCTGTATTTCCCGCTCTTTCCCCTATTCCGTTTATGGTACATTCTATTTGTCTGGCGCCATTAATGACCCCTGCAATCGAATTAGCAGTTGCCATTCCTAAATCATTATGACAGTGGCAGGACAAGGTTACGTTTTCTATTCCTTTTACGTTTTCTTTGAGATATTTTATTTTTGCACCATATTCTTCTGGCAAACAATAGCCTGTTGTATCAGGAATATTTAAAACCGTAGCTCCTGATTTAATTACTTCTTCACAAACTTTGGCTAAGAAATCATTGTCAGTTCTACCAGCATCTTCTGCATAAAATTCTACATCTTCAACGTATGATTTTGCGTAAGAAACAGCATATTTTGCTCTGGCAATTATGTCTTCCCGAGTTGTATTTAATTTATGAATAATGTGTGAATTTGAAGTTCCAATTCCGGTATGAATTCGAGGTTTTTTTGCAAATTTTAATGCTGCTGCAGCCACATCAATATCGTTTTTAACAGCTCTTGTAAGTCCGCAAACTGTTGCGTTTTTTATAGTCTTGCCAATTTCTGAAACGGATAAAAAATCACCAGGACTTGAAACTGGAAACCCAGCTTCAATGATGTCAACACCCATTTCGTCTAATCGAGTTGCAATAATGAGTTTTTGATTGGTATCTAATTTACATCCTGGGACTTGTTCACCGTCTCTTAAAGTAGTATCAAAAATTTGGACTTTCTCTATATTCATATGTAAATATTTATTTTTTTTATCGGTTATAGGTAATTGCTTCGCATGTTCGCTGAGCTCGAGCCGCATATCTACATTGGTATGTGCAACCAATTTTAGTTAATGCTCATTTCATATTTAAAATATTTAATGTACTTTCACACCTTTAAACAAAAATAGATTTGAATACGATACTATAAAATTCGTTTTTATGAATTATACTGTTTATAAGGCGAATAAAAGCTTTATAAACGTTTAATAAACAAACAGTTACATTACTATATTTTACAATGGCTAACCATCAAAAAGATTCCTTATTTGTTTTAATAAAATCCCTAACGAAGTCAGAAAAAAGACAATTTAAGATTTTCGCCAGTAGACTTGAAACTAGTTCCAATACAAAATTCATTGAATTGTTTAATATTTTGGACAAATCTGAAGGGTATGATGAGAAAGTAATTTTGAAAAGCGGCATCATCAAGAAAATACAATTATCCAACCTAAAGTCCTATTTATACAAACAAATTTTAGTAAGTATTCGGCTTAATATTCCAAGCCAAAACATTCGATATCAACTTCGAGAACAAATTGATTTTGCTACTATTTTGTATAATAAAGGCTTGTACAAACAAAGCTTAAAAATTTTGGATAAAACCAAACAAATTGCTTTGGAAAATGACGAAAAATATATGGCTTATGAGATTGTTGAATTCGAAAAACTAATCGAATCACAATATATAACTAGAAGTATGCAAGGTCGGGCTGATGAGTTAGTCATTCAAGCCAAAGAGCTGAATTACAAAAATACCATTTCAAGTAAATTATCGAATCTTTCGTTGCAATTATACGGCATAATGCTTAAAACCGGCTATGTAAAAAGTGATGAAGAACACCAATATATCGACGATTATTTCAAGAAACACATTTCGAGATTAGACGAAAAGAAGTTTGGTTTTCGAGAACGGTATTGGTTTTACAATGCTAATCTCTGGCGTAGTTTTTTGGTTCAGGATTTTTTGGCTTGCTATAAATACTCCCATAAATGGGTGACACTTTTTTATGATAATGCTACGATGATTTTTCTAAACCCAGTATTTTTTCTAAAAGGAAACCACTATCTTTTAGAATCTTTATTTATGTTGAAATACAAGTCTAATTTTAAGCGCTATTTAGCATTATTAGAAGCAACTATCCGCGATGATCGCTTTCCGGTGAATGATAATATTGCGTCATTGTCATTTCTATATTTATATAATAACAAACTGAATTATCACATTTTAGAAGGTACTTTCGCGGAAGCAGAATACTTGATCCCCGAAGTTTTAGCCAAGATAAAGTTGCACAACGAGCATCTTGATGAACATCACGAAATGTTGTTCTATTACAAAATAGCCTGTATTTATTTTGGCAACGAAAAACATAGCGAGTGCGTTTTTTATCTCGAAAAAATAATCAACAACAAAAACTTATATGTTCGAGAAGATTTAGCTTGTTTTGCCCGATTGTTATGTTTGATTTCACATTACGAATCTGGGAAAGATTTCAATATCGAAAACCAACTGGTAAGCACCTACAAATTTTTAATAAAAATGAACGACTTACATGAAGTACAAAAAGAAATAATTCGCTTTTTGAAAAAATTAAGTACCATTTATCCAAGCGACATCAAAAAAGAATTTATCAAGGTAAAAGAACGTTTTGTCGAATTAGAAAAAAACACATACGAAAAAAGAGCTTTCCTTTACCTCGATATTATTTCTTGGCTCGAAAGTAAAATTGAGAACCGTAAAATTGCGGATATTATAAAGGAAAAAGCAAAGTTGAATAATAGGTAAAGTAGTGGTATTTTAATTTCAGATGCTAAAAATTCGCCTTTAATTCTATAAATTGTATGAAAATCAATTATATAATGGGATACTTGCTCGGATTTTGCGATGTGTGAAATACCGCTTTAATAATAATAGTTTTTAACCTTTCATCGATGGTATAAAAATCGATATAAGGAAACTTTTTCAACGGTTTACCTCTAAAATCTTGAAAAAAAACTTAAAAATAGGGAGTTTTGACAATGTTTTTAAAAGTTTGCTTGTATTGGTCAATAAAACTTTTGGCTACCTTGTCTGAAACTTCTTTTTTGTAGTAATAAACTGCATCATCAATGTTTTGAATGGCATCAGGAGTCACCAAAATTTTATAAGCAATATTTGTTTTTTAAATTTTCATACACCAAATCAGCTTCTATGCAATCGTCCAAGAGAACATCATTTTGTTTCAACAATATTTTTTTTTGGACTTCAGATAAAGTAAAACTTTCGTTCGCTTCGCTTTCTAACAAGGCGTCAGCATAGCCAATTACACGTTCTAAAACACTTTGAGGAGCATTTTTAAGTTTTCTGGTAAGTAAGTCAATAGATAAAATTCCCATTTGCAATATTTTTTAATAAAATGTTTCGTTAACTGTGGATTGCCGAAGAAACACTTCTAAATTTATTTTTATTTAATTATATAAATTCATTAGTTGCTCTTTGTATAACAAAAATACAACAAATACAGTATTATTTTAATTTTGTATTTAAGTGCTTGGTTTTTTATTCTTGAGTTTTTAGTAGTTTATAATTACTGATACGCAAGAAATGCTCAATCTCCAACCCTAATACTCCAAAAGTTCTAATAACTCTTTCTCAAACCTACCTTTCGGCAAATATTGTTCTTCCAATGCTTTTGTGAATGGAATTGGACTGTCTAAACTCGCCACGCGTTTTACCGGAGCATCAAGATATTTAAAACAGTTTTCCATTATTAAAGCCGAAATATCGCTGGCAATGCCACCAAAAAGCGAATCTTCTTGGTAAATAATCGCTCGACCAGTTTTAGTCACTGATGCATAAATAGCTTGGGTGTCTAGTGGTTGCAAGGTTCTCAAGTCCAGTAAATCTGCTGAAATAGCTGGATTTTTAGCCAAAGTCTCCAAAGCCCAATGCACTGCAGCACCAAAAGCGATAATGGTAACCTGAGTTCCTTCTTTTAACAAAGCTGCTTTTCCTAGTGGAATCGTATAATAATCCTTTGGTACGTCTTGGTAAACGCTTCTGTACAATTGTTTGTGTTCAAAAAATAAAACTGGGTTTGGGTCGTTGATGGATTCATTCAACAAACCTTTGGCATCATAAGGAAAGGCCGGGTAAACTACTTTCAAACCAGGTGTTTTGGTAAACCAAGCTTCATTAGTTTGCGAATGAAAGGGACCAGCTTGTGTCCCACCACCACATGGCATTCGCACTACGACATCGGCTTTTTCCTGCCAACGGTAATGTGATTTTGCTAATAAATTAACGATTGGATTAAATCCTGACGAAACAAAATCGCCAAACTGCATTTCGACAATAGCTTTGTAGCCGTTAATGGACAATCCCATTGCTGCTGAAACAACAGCACTTTCGCAAATGGGCGTGTTTCGAACACGTTCTTTGCCAAATTGTGACACAAAACCATCCGTTATTTTGAATGCACCACCATATTCGGCGATATCCTGCCCCATAATTACCAAGTTTTTGTGTCGTTCCATTGATTGCCTCAAACTGCTGGAAATGGCATCAATAAATCGAATATTACTAACGTTATCGGAATGTCTAACTTCTTGATATTGATATGATTTGTATACATCATTTAATTCTTCATTATAAGTAGCTTCTATCTCGGGTTCGGCATTGGCAAGAGCCAAGCTTTCATCAATATTAGCCTTGATTTCGCTGCGCAAAGCAGTATCAAATTCTTCGGTAAGAACTCCGTTTTCGGATAAAAATTTCCTATAATTTTCAACAGGATCTTTAATTGCCCAACTATCCATTAAGTCTTGCGGAACATATTTGGTACCACTCGCCTCTTCGTGACCTCGCATTCTAAAAGTTTTGAATTCTAATAAAACGGGGCGTGGATTTGTACTCATCGAAGCTTTCAAATCTGATAATTTATTATATACTTCAAGAATGTTGTTTCCATCAATAATGTGACTTTCCATTCCATACCCAACGCCTTTATCAGCAAGGTTTTCGCACCGATATTGTTCGTTTGTGGGTGTCGAAAGTCCGTAGCCATTATTCTCTATGATGAACATAACAGGCAATTCCCAAACTGCTGCAATGTTTAATGCTTCATGAAAATCGCCTTCACTAGTAGCTCCTTCTCCAGTAAAAACGGCAGTAATTTTTCCGTTTTGCTTCAGTTTACTGGCTAACGCTATTCCATCGGCGACACCCAATTGTGGACCGAGATGCGAAATCATTCCTATAATTTTGTATTCTTGTGTTCCAAAGTGGAAACTACGATCACGACCTTTCGTAAAACCATTGGCTTTACCTTGCCATTGCGAAAAAAGTCTATATAACGGAATGTCTCTTCCCGTGAAAACACCCAAATTTCTGTGCATAGGTAAGATGTATTCATCAGTATCTAAAACTGCTGTAACACCAACAGAAATGGCTTCTTGACCAATTCCAGAAAACCATTTGGATACTTTTCCTTGACGGATAAGAATCAACATTTTTTCCTCGATTAGCCTTGGTTTTAGTAATCTCTTATATAAAACTAATAATTGCTCTTTAGTAAGATTTTTTCTTTCGAAAGTCATTGAAATCGGGTTTTTCGTAGCCTGCACTGAGCAAAGCTAAAGTGTAGTTCAAAAGTATAAAAAAATAACAGTTTAGACTTTAATTGTTATAATTAATTAGTAGGCGGGAATTTTTCATTTTATTTATTTGAATTTTTTTTTAATACCCAAATTAGACCGATAATTCAAAAATGGATTTTGTTACAATTGAATTAGGATGCAATTGATGGACAAACAAAATTTGTGGTTTTAATAGCTGTTTTTTTGATGGCAGCAAATCCTCCGGCTACATTAATCACATTATGATATCCTCTAGCTTTTACAATAGAAGCGGCAATCATCGAACGGTAGCCACCAGCACAATGTATATAAAAGTCTTCTTCTTTTGGAAATTCTGACACATGATCATTCAAATAGTTTAATGGTGTTGACGGCACATCAATAATATGTTCGGCAGCGTACTCGCCTACTTTTCTAACATCGAAAATATTAACTTTTTCTTTTTCTTCCGTTGCCTTTTCTATTATTCCTTCTAAGGTTTCAGCCGAAATTGAGCTCACGGTATCGTATAGAAATCCTTCATTTTTCCAAGAATCAAATCCGCCTTTTAAATAACCCAATGTATTGTCATATCCTACTCTAGCTAATCGAATTATGCTTTCTTCTTCCCGTCCTTCTGGAGTTAGTAAAAGTATAGGTTGTTTAATGTTAGGAATTAAAGCACCTACCCATGGTGCAAAATCGCCATCAATGCCTATAAAAATAGATTTTGGTATGTGCCCTTTTGCGTATTCATCCTGATGACGCACATCCAAAATTACGGCGTCTATTTCATTGGTTACCATTTCAAAGGTTTCCGCATCATAAGCAACAGCCTCTCTAATAATGTCTTCCACATTTTCATAACTGCCTTCTTTATTTAGTTTGACATTCATTGGGAAATAAAGAGGCGGTGGCAACAAGCCCTCTGTCACTTCTTTAATAAATTCATCTTTAGTCATATCGGAACGTAATGCATAATTGATTTGCTTTTGTTCGGCAATTGTACCCACGGTTTCTTTACTCAAGTTTTTACCACAAGCACTTCCAGCCCCATGAGCTGGATAAACAAGGACGTTATCTGCTAAAGTCATCACCTTGTTTCGTAAACTATCAAATAAGATACCTGCCAATTGCTCTTGTGTGATGTGTGCTGCTTTTTGAGCGAGATCAGGACGACCCACATCCCCTAAAAATAATGTATCTCCGCTAAAAAGTGCATAATCCTGCCCGTCTTTATCTTTCAAAAGATAACAAGAACTTTCTAAGGTGTGTCCCGGAGTGTGTAAAACAGTAATCGTAATTTCTCCTAATTGAAAAACTTCTGCATCAGTTGCAATATAAGCAGGAAAGCTAGGATTTGCTGTTGGTCCAAAAATTATTGGGGCACCAGTTTTTTCAGCTAAAGTGACATGACCGCTCACAAAATCAGCATGAAAATGTGTTTCAAAAATATATTTAATTTTAGCGTTATCAAAATTGGCTTTATCAATGTAAGGCTGCACTTCACGCAAAGGATCGATAATAGCAACTTGTCCTTTACTTTCGATGTAATAAGCACCTTGCGCTAAACAACCCGTATAAATTTGTTCTATTTTCATCTGTTTATTATTATTTTTTTATCTGTACCAGGGGAACCCCTATTATTATATACCTATTTTTCGCTGAACATTGTCAGGGGGTTTCATCTTTCAAAGTAATTTATAATGTAAATTTATTTAATTTTATTATTGAAATCGAAATCAGTAATTACATTTTATGAAATTCTTATGACCAGAATAACTCTCTACTAATGATATAAATGCCCATACAAAGTACGAACCAGCCGAAACTAGTCTTTAGTTTTTCGTCTTCTGCCTTTTTTGAAATATAATTTCCTATAAAAATTCCAATAATTGACGCAAAAGTAAATAGCGATAATAACTTCCAGTCAATCATTCTATTTTCGGTAATATCACCCATAAAACCCATTAATGACTGAAAAAAAACTATCACAAGTGAGGTTCCAACGGCAATTTTCATTGGTTTTTTTGCAAAAATTAGCAAAGTAGGAACTATTAAAAATCCACCTCCAGCTCCCACCAATCCTGAGAGCAAACCAATAAGAATTCCAAAGAAAATTAATTTGTAATAATTGAGTTTTCCTCCTTCTACTTCTGGTTTTTCTTTAAAAGGTTTTATCATTCTAAGCGATGCAAATATCATTACGACAGCAAATAGAACCATTATAAAAATAGACTTGCTCAAGGTGAAACTTTCGGTCGAAAATAAAATATCTGGTATTCTAGGAACTAAAAATTTCCGAACGATAAATACTGAAATAACGGCGGGAATACCAAATAAAACTACTGTTTTGAAATCTACTAATTGCTGTTTTGCTTTTTGAATTCCGCCTACAAAAGAAGTGGTGCCTATAATAAATAAAGAATAGGCTGTAGCCAATGTAGGCTCAATACTCATCACATACACCAAGATAGGAACAGAAAGTATAGAACCTCCACTACCTAACATTCCTAGCGTAATGCCTACAAAAACTGCCAAAACATAGCCAATTATTTGTGGTGTTTCCATTTTTAAAAATTTTCAGTTACAAAAGCAAACCTATTTCAACTCTAATTATTTAAAAAAAAGGGACCTCATTAAACAAAATAAATCGAATACCTATTCAATCTAATTTTTCCTTTGTTTTTGAGTGCTTTCAATAAACGCAATATTAAAATTCAAGTAATTTGTAATTTGTGTATTTGTTTTACCAGTTTTTTCCTTTTTTAATGCTTTTTAAGAGGTGCATTTTGGCGAAAAAAAACCAGTTTTTAGTTACAAAATTGTAATTACAATCTTTTTAAAGAACTATTTGATAAATTTTTAAATATCGCAATATCCTAATTAAAGAAAATTCATATATTTCAAGGTAAAAAAACAAGTCAAGTCTGCCAATAATGATTGTTTTAGTTGTACACACTTATAGCACTATCAACTACACAAAATCCTGTAAAGCTTTTTCAATAATTACCAAACAGTCTTGAATTTGATCTTCGTTTATTACTAAGGGCGGTGCAAAACGTATTTTGTTACCATGAGTAGGTTTTGCTAACAAACCATAATCCCGAAACTTCATACAGATATTCCATGCTAAATCAGAATGCTCATCACTGTCTATTACAATGGCGTTTAACAAACCTTTACCACGAACTAATTGGATTAAAGGATTTCTTCTAGCAATTTCATTCAACCCATTTCTCAAAACAACACCTAATCTTTGGGCATTTTCAGCAAGATTTTCTTCCTTCACCACTTCGAGCGCTGCGATAGCTACCGCGGCTGCGATAGGATTTCCTCCAAAAGTAGAGCCATGTTGCCCCGGTTTAATCACATTCATAATAGGATTATTTGCTAAAACAGCTGAAACCGGATAAACACCACCAGAAATGGCTTTTCCTAAAATAAGGATATCAGGTTTTACTTCGGGTTTGTTTTCGCAACCATTCGTACAAGAGCAATTACCACAGGTCGCTAGCAATCGTCCTGTTCTTGCAATTCCAGTTTGTACTTCATCAGCGATGAATAGAACATTGTACTGTTCGCAAAGTGCTTTAGCTTTCGCCAAATAGCCTTCGGCAGGAACATAAACTCCAGCTTCGCCTTGAATAGGTTCTACTAAAAATCCTGCGATATGGGTTGAAGAATTTAAAACTTTTACAAGAGCTTCGACATCATCGTAAGGTATTTTTATAAATCCTTCTGTAAAAGGACCAAAATTTTTACGTGCATTTTCATCATTTGAAAAAGAAATGATACTAGTAGTTCGTCCGTGGAAATTATTTTCGCAAACCACAATTTGAGCTTGATTTTCAGGAATTCCTTTGACTTCATAACCCCATTTTCTGCATAATTTTAAAGCGGTTTCTACGGCCTCAGCACCAGTATTCATTGGTAAAACTTTATCAAAATCAAAGTATTTGGTTACGAATTCTTCAAAAACACCCAACTGATTGTTATGAAAAGCACGAGAAGTTAAAGTTAACGTTTGTGCTTGCTTAATCATTGCATCAACGATTTTTGGATGACAATGGCCTTGATTTACCGCTGAATAGGATGATAAAAAATCGTAATATTTTTTTCCATCAACATCCCAAACAAAAACACCTTCGCCTTTTTCTAAAACGACAGGAAGCGGATGGTAATTATGAGCACCGTATTTATTTTCTTTTTCTATAAAGTCTTCTGATTTTGATGAAAGTTCCTGTACGGTCGGTATCATTATTAGATGTGATTTAAATTAATAGCCAAAAGTAATAAATATTTTTTTTTATTATCCTAAATAAATGCTATTTTTGACTTTAAATGAATGTAAATAAAATAATATTTTATTTTTTAGTTTTTTTAAAAGTCATATTTTTTAAATTACATAGTATATATATCGTATAGAAGAATGAATAAAAAATTAATTACTTTTAAGTCGGTAAAAAAATAATTTTAACATAAATAAAGGCGCAGGTATGGATTTATTAGATGAATTTGACATCAATATTATTAAAGAATTAGAAAAAGACGGAAGAATGGCTTTTTCGGCGATAGCTACAACTTTAAAAATATCGAATACAATGGTGCACCAACGCATTAGTAGATTAATGGAGCAGAATATTATTACTGGAATAAAACCAATTATTAACGAAAAGAAGATTGGTTATGATTGGGGCGCTTTTACAGGGATCACATTAAACAAAGACCAAGACTCAAGCAAAGTTATTGAGGCTCTAAAAGACATACCAGAAATAACGGAATGTTATTTTATTACGGGGTCTTTTACGTTATATATTAAATTGATAGCCAAAGATCACGAGCACATGAGGAAATTACTGTACGAAAAAATAGATAATATTCCGGGTATTGCAAAAACTGATTCTATGATTGAACTGGGCTGCGCATTTAAACGGAACATAACCTTATAAATTATTACAATGTCGTTAAATTTATTTCTTACACGAACTCAAATAAGCACTTGTACTTTTTTTCGTAATTACAGTAGATTGTTTTCCATTTTACTTTTTTGCTCCGTAAGTAGTTTTAATTATGCCCAAACAGCCCGAGGAAAATTATTCATAATTGGTGGTGGAAACCGCTCTGACACATTGATGAATCAACTTTTATCCCTTTCGGACCTACAAAAAAAGGACTATATTGTGGTTTTACCGATGTCAAGTGAAGAGCCTGATAGTGCGTACATTTATTTCAAAAAACAAGTTCAAAAATTGACTCACAATCCAATTGTAATGCTAAATTTCAATAAACAAACCGCTACAAATGAAGTTCTTGTGGATTCACTTCAAAAAGCCAAACTTATTTTTATAAGTGGTGGTGACCAGTCAAGATTTATGGGAGTAGTTCATAATACTCCTGTTTTTAAAGCCATACATCAAGCGTACATTAACGGAAGCACCATTTCTGGAACAAGCGCTGGAGCTGCCGTCATGTGCGAATATATGATTACTGGAAACCAAAAACTAGAAACAAAATATTCCTCGACCTTTGATAATATACGATACGATAATTTAGAAACTCTAGCTGGTTTAGGTTTGATAAAAGACGTAATTATCGACCAACATTTCCTCAAACGAAGTCGGCACAACAGGTTACTTTCAGCTTTAGTACAATTTCCCACTCACACCGGAATTGGCATTGACGAAAGCACCGCGATTATTGTTCGAAATAAAGAAATTGAAATTGTTGGCGAAAGCGAAGTAATTGTGATGAAAAACCCAAAAGGAATTACAAAAGTGCCTAAAAATAATATCGTAGGAATAAAAAACCTTGAAATGAGCATTTATTATGAAGGTCAAAAATTTAAAATTAAATAATTATGTATAATTCTAAAAATAATATCCAACTTGGAATTCTTTTTTTTTGCTTTTCTTTTATAAGTTTTGCTCAAAAAATAGATATTAAAGAAATCAATAGGCTACAAAAACTATCGCAACAAGTTAGCATAATTAGAGACAATTGGGGAATTGCGCACGTTTACGGAAAAACAGATGCCGATGCCGTTTTTGGAATGTTATATGCGCAATGCGAAGATGATTTTAAGAGAGTTGAAATGAACTATATCGAAAAATTAGGAAGACTAGCAGAGGTTAAAGGACAATCCGTTTTATATAATGACTTAGAAACTCGCTTACTAATTGATGCTAATGAGGCCAAAGCCGATTATAAAAAAGCTGCTCCCTGGTTGAAAAAATTATTACACAGTTATGCAGATGGTATAAACTACTTTCTATACAAACATCCTGAAATAAAACCTTTAATGCTGACTCATTTTGAGCCTTGGTTTCCCTTATTGTGGACGGATGGTAGTATTGGAGCCATAAGTACCGCCGATTTATCAAACGCTGAACTGAAATCTTTTTACGGCAGTGCCGATAAATTTGCTTACGTCGATAAAGTAAAGGATATGCAAACAGGTTCTAATAGTTTTGCAATTGCACCTTCAAAAACTGCAAGCGGAAACGCGATATTGTATATTAATCCACACACTTCGTTTTACTTTAGACCTGAAATTCAGATGAATAGCGAAGAAGGTTTGAATGCCTATGGTGCGGTAACTTGGGGACAGTTTTTTATCTATCAAGGTTTCAATGAAAATTGCGGTTGGATGCACACTTCATCGAATGTAGATGTAGCTGATGTCTATGCCGAAAAAATAGTCACTAAAAATAAAAAACTATTTTACGAATACGATTCTAAATTATTACCCATAATTGAAAAGAAAATTACCATTAACTATCTAGAAAATGGCAAATTAATTCCCAAAACGTTTGCGACTTATTTTACCAATAAAGGTCCAATAATGGCCAAAAGAGATGGAAAATGGATTAGTCTAAAATCCAATAACCGTTCTATGAAAAGCTTAGAGCAAAGCTGGGTTCGAACCAAATCTAAAAACTTTGATGACTATCAAAAAGCAATGGAAATGAAAGCCAACACCTCAAACAATACCGTTTATGCGGATAATAAAGGGAATATTGCCTACTGGCACGGCAATTTCATTCCTATTCGCGACAAAAAATTGAATTGGGCCAAAGTAATGGACGGAACCACATCATCCACAGCATGGAAAGGATTGCACAATCCATCAGAAACGATTCATCTTTTTAATCCCATAAATGGTTGGTTACAAAACTGTAATTCAACTCCTTACACGGTTGCAGGCTCGAATAGTCCTAAAAAGGAGAATTACCTACCTTATATGGCGCCTGACGGAGAAAATTTTAGAGGTATAAATGCGGTTCGTATTTTAAGCCAAGGGAAAGATTATACGCTTGACAAAATAATTGCTGATGGTTATAATACCAAACTTTCTATTTTTGAAGTATTAATTCCGGCATTAGTTGCTAGTTTTGAAAAAAACATATCACCAGAAAATCCATTATACAAGGAGCTAATCGAACCAATTACAGTTTTAAAGAATTGGGATTATTTTGCCAATGAAAGTTCTGTTGCTACAACATTAGCTAATGAATGGGGATATAAATTAAATCCAATAATTCAAAAAGCATATACAGATGAGGGGGAAATGGATCAAGTTGAAAATACTATTCAATTTGCTCGTACAGCAACAAGCGAGCAACTAATTCCTCAATTGCAAACAGTTATAACTGAATTAAAAACAAAATTTGGATCTTGGCAAATCCCGTGGGGAGAACTCAATAGATTTCAACGTACATCGGGAGCTATTGATTTGACGTACGATGATAATCTCGAAAGTTTAGCTGTAGGCAATGGGTCAGCAATTTGGGGAAGTTTACCTGCTTATAAAAGCTCCTATCAAAACGGAACCAAAAAAAGATACGGATACAACGGAAACAGTTTTGTTTGTGCAGTTGAATTTGGACCAAAAGTTAAAGCCAAATCACTTTTGGCAGGAGGAAATAGTGGCGATTCAAAATCGAAACATTTTATGGACCAGTCTGTGATGTATCAAAAAGGGGAATTCAAGGAGGTATTATTTTACAAAGAAGATGTGCAAAAAAATGCGGAACGCACCTATCATCCGGGCGAATAAATCATTAGCTGTGAAAAATTATCTATGAAGCGATACAGGAATTAACTTTTGTTTTGGTTTATGTTATTATTTTTTTTTGATATTTGTTAAAAAAAACTTTAGCAATGAAAAATTTACTATGTTTATTTTACGGAATTTTACTGATTACAAATCAAACTTTTGCACAATTGAAGCCCGTTCAGTACAAGGATGGAAATCAAATTCTTAACGGTTTTAAAATTGCTCCCATAAAAAAGAGTGCTAACAAACCTGGAATTCTAATCCTTCCCGCTTGGATGGGAATTGACAAATTGTCAAAAGACACCGCCGAAAACTTGTCTAAATTAGGATATTACGCATTCGTTGCCGATATATACGGGGAAGGTAATTATCCAAAAGATTATTCGCAAGCTGGGAAAAATGCCGGTTTTTACAAAACAAATTATCAGGATTACCAGAAAAGAATTGCATTAGCACTAGATCAATTAATTCAATCGGGAGCAAATGCAGATAATATCGTTGTAATTGGCTATTGTTTTGGCGGTACTGGAGCACTTGAAGCAGCCCGAGCGAATATGAATGTTAAAGGAGCTGTGTCTTTTCACGGAGGATTGGGTAAAGATGCAACACGTACAATTGAACCAATATCAGCAAAAATTTTGGTATGTCACGGAGCCGATGACCCTTATGAATCCAAGGAAGAAATCGACGCTTTTCAAAAAGAAATGCGTGATACAAAAGCCGATTGGCAAATGATTTATTATGCCAATGCAGTTCATTCCTTTACCAACCCCGAAGCTGGTACTGATAATTCAAAAGGAGCAGCTTATAACGAAAAAGCAGCAATGCGGTCTTGGGAACATTTTAAAATTTTCTTGGCTGAAGTTTTAAAAAAATAAAATTTAACTGCAATACAAATATTTATAAAATTGATTATGAAAAAAATTCTATTTCTTTTATTGTTAAGTACAACTATTTCGTGTACCTCTCAAAAAGCAAGCGTTTCAGATGTAAACCCAACTGAATATAGTAATACCATCACTGCTTCAGATTTAAAAACACATCTTACCATTGTAGCTTCTGATGAAATGCAAGGTCGTGAAACGGGCTCTGAAGGACAGAAAAAAGCAGGACAATACCTTATTGACCAATACAAAGTCAATACAGTTCCATTCCCAAATGGAGCAACAGATTATTATCAAAAAGTTCCCGCTTCGTTTTTAAAAGCAGTAAGCAATCAAAACCTTCCCGATTCCGAAAATATTTGGGCCTATATAGAAGGTTCAGAAAAGCCAAACGAATTAATCGTGATTTCTGCTCATTATGATCACATTGGTATTGAAAACGGCGAAATATTCAATGGTGCCGATGATGATGGTTCTGGAACTGTTGCGCTGCTTGAAATCGCACAAGCGTTTTCTATAGCCAAAAAACAAGGAAACGGACCCAAACGTTCTATCCTATTTCTGCATGTAACTGGCGAAGAGCACGGATTATTAGGTTCTCGTTATTATACTGAAAATCCATTGTTTCCGCTCGCAAACACTATAACTAACATCAATATTGACATGATTGGCCGCCACGATGCATTTCACAATGATTCTAGTAACTATGTCTATTTAATAGGTTCTGATTATTTATCTACCGATTTGTATAAAATTTGTGAAAATGCCAATAAAAAAGATGTCAATCTTTTTCTAGATTATAAATACAACGATAAAACAGACCCTAATCGTTTTTACTACCGCTCAGATCATTACAACTTTGCGAAAAATAAAATTCCTTCGGTTTTTCTATTTACTGGTGTGCATGCCGATTATCACAAAGCAACTGACGAAGTGGATAAAATTGAATTTGATGCTTTGACAAAAAGAACGCAACTTGCGTTTAGCATTGCCTGGGATTTAGCCAACAGAGACAATCGCCCAGTGGTTGATAAAAGCGGGAATTAGATTTCAGCGCATAGAACAATTTTTTCTAAGGAAAAACCTTACTCCACAAAAAAAGCTTCGAATTTCTTCGAAGCTTTTGCGTTTTGGGTGGCTGACCGGGTTCGAACCGGCGACCCTCGGCACCACAAACCAATACTCTAACCAGCTGAGCTACAACCACCATTTTTAACGAGTGCAAATATACTATTAAAGTTTTCTTTTGCAAAGAAAATAATCAAAAAATTACATCAAGTCACCTAAGCTATTGACGGCCAAATATCTTTCCGCGGTGAAACCTTCTCCATAATCAGTGCCAATTAATCGCCCTAAATCCTGTGCGCGATAATTAAGACTTTCCATAAAGTTTTTTGATGCAATCACCGTTTCAGGTTCATCAGAATTTGGATTATACAACTGAGAACTATAGGCTAAAATAGAGTCCCTCCTTTTGTCGTTAAACCCTGTAATATCAACAACAAAGTCGGGTGTTATGTTTTTCCATTGGATATAATGATAAACTAGTTTTGGTCGCCAAGCTTCTTGTTTATGATCATTTAGTTCGGTTTCAATTTTCGTTAAACCAGACAAAAAACAGGCTTCAGAAACTAATTTGCTTCCTTTTCCATGATCAATATGGCGGTCGTCAATAGCATTACACAAGACAATTTCTGGCCTGTATTTACGAAGCATTTTAATAATTTGCAGTTGATGTGCTTCGTTATTTACAAAAAAACCATCTCGCATGTCTAGATTCTCACGCGCTGAAACTCCTAGAATTTTTGCAGCAGCGGCAGCCTCTTGATCCCGAATTTCGACTGAACCACGTGTTCCGAGTTCGCCACGAGTTAAATCAATAATTCCCACTTTTTTACCAAGGGAAATTTCCTTGGCAATAGTTCCACTGCAACCCAATTCTACATCATCAGGATGTGCTCCAAAAGCTAATATATCTAGTTTCATATTTTTCAATTTTAAATTAAAACACGAGTAAAAACGGATTTCTTATAGTATGCTGAGTAAATCTGTTTGTATCCGCGTCTTTATGAAATAAATCCGTATCATCTGGGTTTCATTTCACAAAATTTTCTTCATCGTCATTGACTTATTAACGCTTTCCTGCCACTCTTTTTCAGGAATACTGTCTTCTGTAATACCGCATCCCATAAATAAATGTGCTTTTGTCGTTACCCCTTTCGGATTTTCTTCCAAATCGGAGCCAAATTCAATTTCCATACATCGCAAATTTACGAACAAATCAGTTTTGTTTTCGATATTTAATTCTCCAAGAAAACCCGTATAAAAAGTGCGGTCATAATTTTCGTTTTTCAGTAGGAATATTTTTGTTGCTTCTTTTGGAACTCCGCAGACTGCAGGAGTTGGATGTAATAATTGAATCACTTTTTGCAGACCAAAATCGGGATTCAAAGTGCCTGAAATATCCGTTTTTATATGCAAAATGCTTCCAGCTTTGATACTGTATGGTTTAGATACCAATAGTTTTGTTGTCACATTTTTTAACTTTTCTACGATATAATTAGTGACTAATTGTTGTTCTTCTTCTTCTTTTTTTGGCCAAAAAATTTCAGTAAAACCTTGGTCTTTTTGCGTCCCAGCTAAAGCAATTGTTTTAAAATCAGAATCGTTTGCCTGAAGTAATTGTTCTGGTGTCGCACCGAGCCAGATTCCAACTTTTGGATGAAAAAAGCAATACACAAAAGTGTTTGGATACAGATAAACTAACTTTTCAAAACCGGCAACCATGTCGAAATCGAATAGGTCAATAGTCTCTTTTCTCGACAACACTACTTTTTTAAATTCGTTGTTTTCAATAGCTTCTATTCCTTTTAAAATTAAGTTTTTAAATTTATTTTTATCCAATTCATTTTCATAATTGGGTTTTATATCTAAAATAGTACTTTCTTTTTTTTGGAAAATTGAAGCAATTCTTTCGGACTGATTTTCAGGGATTATAAAAGTTTGACTACCGTCAAAAGAAGCAAAGACGAAACCTTTTTCGTTAAAATTAGTTACTTCAAACAAGCTATCATTTTTCTGGAAAAGCGCATCAATACTATTGCTTTCCGGCTTTTTATAAATTACAAAAGGAAGATTTTCATTGTACTGCTTTCTCGCTCTATCTATAATTAATTCCATTATTGTTCCGTAGGTTCAACTTCAATTCCCTCTCCGGGAATTAGAAGGCTTTTTCGCTTTGGCAAAACCATAGTCGTCAATTTGCACAATGAAATTAGACTGTCTTTTTCATCAGTAATCCTAATTTCCCACAAATGAATACTTCTTCCCTTATGAATTATTTTTGCAGTTGCGGTAACAATCCCTTCGCGTTTTGCTTTCAAATGATTTGCCGATATTTCTATTCCGCGCACTTCGCTATGCTCGCCATTTACAAATAAAAACGAAGCAGCACTTCCTACACTTTCAGCCAAAGCCACTGAAGCTCCGCCGTGCAACAATCCCATAGGTTGATGAACTGAAGGATTCACCGGCATTGTTGCTATTAAATAATCAGCACCAGCATCAATATATTTGATATTTAGTGTTTCCATCAGCGTATTTTTTGAAATTGAATTGCAATAATGCAATATTTTTTCTTTGTCGAATGTCATAGGTTTTCCTTTAAAAATGTAAATTTATAGAAAAGATTACGAAAACACTTGGTATTGTTAATTCAAAATTGAAAATCATTCATCAATCCAAATAGTTTTTACTATTTTTACAAAAAAATCTTTAGAAATGCGCCAGTTTTCAATTTTGTTTATTATCGGAATTCTTATTGCTATGAGCTCTTGCCGAACAGATTTTGAAACGGTTCCTAGCACGGGAAAATTAGAGTTTTCTAGAGATACAGTATATTTGGATACTGTTTTTACGAACATTGGTTCAAGTACTTACACACTTAAAGTGTATAATAATTCCAAAAACGATATCACTATTCCAAGTATAAAACTTGCTAAAGGATTAAGTTCAAAATACAGAATGACCGTTGATGGGATGCAAGGAAATCAGGGCAAATTGTTTGAAAATGTAAATTTATTGGCAAAAGACAGTATGTATATTTTTATTGAAACTACTGCTAACATTGCGGATGCCAATCCTGCGGATTTTCTTTATACAGACCAAATCCTTTTTGATGGTGGTTCCAATCTTCAAAAAGTGGAATTAGTGACGCTTATTCAAGATGCGATTTTTCTTTACCCAAAACGTTACGATAACGGCACAACCGAAGAACTATATTTAGGTACTGACAATGATGGGAAACCAGTTAATATTTATGGTTTCTTTTTAGACGAAAATGATCCTGTAAATGGTAATGAGCTCATTTTTACAAATAAAAAACCTTATGTCATCTACGGGTATGCCGCAGTTCCTTCCGGAAAGACTGGAGTTTTTAATCCGGGCAGCAGAGTCCATTTTCATGCTAACTCGGGACTAATTGTAGCTTCTAATGCGTCCCTTAATGTCAGAGGGCTTGTATCACCTACGGATAAAATGGAGAATGAAGTCATCTTTGAAGGTGATCGACTAGAACCAGATTTCGCTGATATTCCCGGACAATGGGGCGCGATATGGCTTACAGACGGAAGTACAAATCATGAAATCAATCATTTGACGATTAAAAATGCAACCATAGGAATTTTAATTCAAAATAATAATGGGACAACCGTATCTATAAAAAATACGCAAATTTATGATTCTTCAAATTATGGTATTCTCGCCCAAACAGCGAAAATTAATGGCGAAAACTTGGTCATAAATAATGCTGGACTCGGCAGTTTAGCATGTACTTATGGTGGAGATTATAAATTTACACATTGCACGTTTAATAACAATTGGCCAAGTTCCAGTCAAGTAGCGGTTTTTGTAAGTAATTTTTTTAAAGGAGCTATTCCAGAAATCAAAAATCTGACGCAAGCAACTTTCAATAACTGCATCATTTATGGTTCCTATTCAAACGAAATGATTTTGAATAAAAAAGAGGGAGCAACATTTGAATGCAATTTCAATAACTGCCTTATTAAATTTGATAATACTTCAAGCCAATACACGAATGACCTTCTCTATCAGTTTGCTACAGATTCAAACCATTATAAAGCCATAATTCAAAATAAAGACCCTAAATTCTTAAAAATAGCCGAAAACAAACTCAATATCGATGAAACTTCATCGGCTTTTGCCAAAGGCAATTCGACTTTTGTAGTACCACTTGACATCAAGGGCAACAGTAGAACCGTACCGCCAGATTTAGGAGCTTATCAAAATAAACCGTTTCCAAAATAATAATTTGTTGTTAGTTATTGTATTTTTTTGCACTTACTAACTTTTTAAATTAGATTTGCAAACACAACACTAACTTCCCTATTATAATGATTCATTTCTTTGAAAACCAAAGCAAAATAGTATTCGCAGTACAAACACAATCCGACATTGCTATCGAAGATATTTCAAAACTCAACTGGCTTTTTGCCAATTCTCATAAAATAGAAAAATCCGTCCTGCATGCAATTAGGACGGATTTTTTTATTGGTCCTCGTGCCACAATGGTAACTCCTTGGAGTACCAATGCTGTGGAAATCACACAAAATATGGGAATTTCAGGAATTATTCGAATAGAAGAATTTTATAGAGCTTCAGAAGATAACTTCGATTTTGATCCAATGCTTTCGCAAAAATATACAGAGTTGAATCAAGATATTTTTACGATTCACATTGAACCCGAAGCAATCCTAAACATTGAAGATATTACCGCATATAACCAATCAGAAGGTTTGTCTTTAAGTTCAGACGAAGTAGAATATTTAGATAATTTGTCAACCAAATTAGGGCGAAAATTAACTGATTCAGAAATTTTCGCGTTCTCTCAAGCCAATTCAGAGCATTGTCGTCATAAAATTTTCAATGGAACTTTTGTTATTGATGGAGTGGAAAAAGAAACCTCACTTTTCAAATTAATCAAAAAAACATCTCAGGAAAATCCTAATGATATCATTTCGGCTTACAAGGACAACGTGGCCTTTGTAAAAGGACCAAGAGTACAACAATTTGCTCCAAAAACCGCTGACAAGCCTGATTTTTATGAGATAAAAGAATTTGATTCGGTAATCTCTTTGAAAGCAGAAACACACAATTTTCCGACCACTGTAGAACCCTTTAACGGAGCTGCAACAGGTTCCGGAGGTGAAATTCGCGACCGTTTAGCTGGAGGACAAGGGTCATTGCCAATGGCAGGAACTGCTGTTTATATGACCTCCTATTCTCGTTTGTCCTCCGATTCCGATCAGGATGATAAACCTTGGGAAAAAGCAATGAAAGAACGAAAATGGTTGTATCAAACGCCAATAGACATCTTAATCAAAGCCTCAAACGGAGCTTCTGATTTTGGCAATAAATTTGGACAACCTTTGATTACAGGTTCGATTCTTACATTCGAACACAAAGAAAACAAGCGCAAGTTGGGTTACGATAAAGTCATTATGCAAGCAGGAGGCATTGGTTACGGAAAATTAGATCAAGCAATTAAACTCAAACCGCAAGAAGGCGACAAAATTGTTATTCTTGGTGGCGAAAACTATAGAATTGGAATGGGAGGTGCTGCGGTTTCCTCAACCGATACTGGAGCGATGAGCTCGGGTATCGAGCTAAATGCCGTACAACGTTCGAACCCAGAAATGCAAAAACGTGCTGCCAACGCCATTCGTGGACTAGTAGAAAGCGACCATAATCCTATTGTTTCCATTCATGATCACGGAGCGGGCGGGCATTTGAATTGTCTTTCTGAATTGGTAGAAGAAACAGGAGGTTTGATTGATTTAGACAAATTGCCTGTCGGCGATCCTACGCTTTCTGCCAAAGAAATTATTGGTAACGAATCCCAAGAAAGAATGGGATTGATTATTGGTCAAAAAGACATTGCCTTTTTACAACGAATTGCCGATAGAGAAAGAGCTCCAATGTATCAAGTAGGCGACGTGACCAATGACAACCGTTTTACATTCAAGTCTAAATCTACAGGTCTAAAACCAATGGATTATGCCTTGGAAGATTTCTTTGGAAGTTCGCCAAAAACGGTAATGACCGATAAAACTATCCATTACAACTATCCAGCTTTAGAATATGATGTCAAAAATTTATCCATTTATTTAGAACAAGTTTTGCAATTGGAAGCAGTTGCTTGTAAAGACTGGTTGACCAACAAAGTTGATCGTTGTGTGGGTGGAAAAGTAGCCAAACAGCAATGTGCCGGACCGTTGCAATTGCCATTGAATAATTGCGGTGTAGTCGCCCTAGATTATTTAGGAAAAGAAGGAATTGCGTCCTCAATTGGGCACTCGCCTATTGCTTCCTTAATCGATCCCGTTGCAGGAACAAGAACAGCCATTGCTGAAGCTTTGTCGAATATCGTTTGGGCTCCAATTAAAGACGGATTAAAAGGCATTTCATTGTCGGCCAACTGGATGTGGGCCTGCAAAAACGAAGGAGAAGACGCTCGTTTGTACGCTGCCGTTGAAGCCTGTTCTGACTTTGCCATCGAATTGGGCATCAATATTCCTACGGGAAAAGATTCGCTTTCGATGAAACAAAAATACCCAAACGACGAAGTAATTGCACCAGGAACCGTAATTATTTCGGCTGGTGGAAATTGTACTGATGTTAGAAAAGTAGTTGAACCAGTCTTGCAAAGAGACGGAGGTTCAATTTATTACATCAATTTGTCGCAAGACGCTTATAAATTGGGTGGTTCGTCGTTTTCACAAACTTTAAATAGTATTGGTAATGAAGCGCCAACAATTAAAGATGCTACTTTTTTCAAAAATGCTTTCAATACCATCCAAGAATTGATTTTAGATAATCAAATATTGGCGGGTCACGATATCGGAAGTGGTGGTTTGATTACCACTTTATTGGAAATGTGTTTTAGCCCCCTAGCCCACGAAGGGGGAACTAGCAACTTTGAAGAAGCTGGAATGATTCTCTCGCTGGATACTTTTGAAGAAAAAAATCTGGTTAAAATATTGTTTTCCGAAAATATTGCTGTTGTTTTCCAAGCCAAAGACGATGCCAAAGTCGAAAGCAAATTGAAATCAAATAATGTGCGTTTCTACAAAATAGGAACTGTTACTAATGAAGCGACTTTAGACATTGGACATTTGACTTTCGATATAAAAAAATACAGAGACATTTGGTTTAAAACTTCATTTTTGTTAGACCAAAAACAAGCCAAAAACGGAACGGCACAATTGCGTTACGACAATTATAAAAATCAAGTTTTAGACTATACTTTTCCTGCACATTTTACCGGGAACTTAACTGTTATCGACAATTCAAAACCAAGACCAA
>Ga0209107_10000440_pt1 | contig 24387 bp, 20 predicted proteins | sample LakErihyJuly2011_2_FD_187460 | JGI IMG/M metagenome (GOLD analysis project Ga0209107, IMG submission 187460) | Freshwater microbial communities from dead zone in Lake Erie, Canada - CCB hypolimnion July 2011 (SPAdes) (version 2) | ecosystem: Environmental > Aquatic > Freshwater > Lentic >...
CTCAGGTGGGCGCCGACCGGGTGGAAGTAGCGCAGGTAGGCGATCTTCCAGCGGGTGTCACAGCGTTCCAGCCCACGCAGCAGCTCTTCGCCGATCAGCTTGGTCTGGCCGTAGGGATTGGTGGCGCTCAAGGGCGAGTCTTCGGTGATCGGCAGGCGCTCGGGCTGGCCATAAACCGTGGCCGAAGAGCTGAACACCAAGTTGAAGACGCCATGGCGCTGCATGGCCTGGCAGACCGACAGCAGGCCACCGAGGTTGTTGTCGAAATAATCCAGCGGGCGCTCGACCGACTCGCCCACGGCTTTCAAGGCCGCGAAGTGCACCACGGCCTGCACGCCGCCGAAGCGCTCCTGGGCGAGCTCGAAGCAACGGTCCATGACAGCGGCATCGCGCACATCGCCCTGCACGAACACCGGCTCGCGGCCGCTGAGGGTGGTCAGGCGGTCCAGCACGCGCGGCGAGCTGTTGACCAGGCTGTCGACCCCGATCACGTCGTAGCCGGCCTCCTGGGCGGTGAGCCACATGTGAGAGGCGATGTAGCCGGTGGCACCGGTCAGCAAAATGCAAGGCATGGAGCGCTCCGCGGTTGCCCGCTCAATGACGGTCAGGGGTCGATGGTGACGTTGGCGCCGCAATCCACGGCATGGCCGTTGTAGCGGGGGCGGCTGACATCGGCCGACTGCTTGTAGAACTGCAGCGAGCAGTTCACGCCCAGCCAGCGGTAGGCCGCGTAATTCGTGGACCAGGACAGCGATTGCAGCCGGCTGTTGGAGCTGCTGGACGAGGCGTTGTTGCCAATGAGCTGGTCCACAAATGCGATGTTGGTGGTCGAACGGTCCCGCGCGCTGTTCTGCTCGAAGCGCGTGAAGCCGTAGGACAGCCCCGTCGACACCTTGCCCGTGATGGGCGCCGAGGCCGACAGGTTCAACGAGGTGGTGATGGTGTCCAGCGCCACGTTTTGCAAGGCGCGGACATTCGAGAACACCGCCTGCGTCTCCTGGAACCGGTCGGCATTGGTGGCCCGCGTCAGGTTCAGGCCATACGAAATGCGCCCGCGCGGCGTGTAGCCCCAGCCCAGCGAGCCCGTCACGGTGTTGATGCGGCGGCTGCCGGTGAGCCCCTGCTCGCTCTCGCGAAGGCTCAACAAGGCATTGAGGCTGCTCAGGCCCGTCACACGCCAGTTCGCGGTGAAATCGAGGTTCTTGTCCTTGGCTTCGCCAATCGTGCTGTTGTTGGGATAGCGGGTGCGCACCCAGCGCGGGCCCACACCAAAGCTCAGCAAATCAGAGGCGTTGTAGATCAGGCGCAAGCCCTGGGAGCTCTGCCGCGAATTCTGGAACTGGAACAGGTCTTCCGAGAAACTCTGGCGGTTGTTGTCGACCGTGCCCAAAATCGCCCAGGTGCCACCATTGCCGTACTGCACGGTGCCGCCCACGCTGCGGTAATGCCGGATGTTGCGCAACAGGCGGTTGTTGATCGGGTTGTCCTGCGGGGCGTTCAGGCTGCTGGTGTTGCTCGCATTCAGCGAGGCCGACCAGTTCGACGCAAACTCCGACGACACACTGGCGCTCAGGTTCTTGGCATCGTTGTCCAGCTGATTGAACTGATCGTAGCGAGCGCGCGCAAAGCGGGCCGAAGCACGGTACACCTGGCGCCCGTAGGCCTTGTCGAAATTGCCTTGCACCGCCGTGGTGCTGACCGTGTCGCTCCGGGCATTGGTCGAGCGCAGCAGGTTGCTGTCGCGGCGCAGGTTCTGCGACAGGGTCAAAGACAGCGGGTCGTCCTCGGCGTGCACCACCGAAGGCACGGCCACCAGCACACTGCAAGCAGCCAGGGCCGCCCAGGTCACGGCGCGCAGCGCCATGGCGTTCGAAGATGTGGACAGGCTCTTCACTCTCACCTCGACTGTTTGTTGGGGGAAGGACGCAAGCTCATGGCGCACTCAGCACATGCCCGCGAAGCACTCAGTAAGCATTGCGGTCGAACAGCATCAAGCGGATGGTGCGGATGATGATCTGCAGGTCCAGGCCCAGAGACCAGTTGCGCAGGTACTCCAGGTCGAACTCCACCCGCGCCTGCATCTTCTCGATGGTTTCCGTCTCACCGCGGTAGCCATGGACCTGGGCCCAGCCCGTGATGCCCGGCCGCACCTTGTGGCGCACCATGTACGACTTGATGATGCGCCGGTATTCCTCGTTGTGGGCCACGGCGTGCGGGCGCGGCCCGACGATGCTCATGCGCCCCTGCAGCACGTTGATGAACTGCGGCAACTCGTCCAGCGAGGTCTTGCGGATGAAGGCACCGAAAGGCGTGATGCGCGAATCGCCCTTGGTCGCCTGCTTGACCACCGCGCCGTTGTCCTGCGTGCGCATCGAGCGGAACTTGTAGACGATGATTTCCTCGCCATCGAGGCCATTGCGCTTCTGGCGGAAGATGACCGGCCCGGGCGACGACAGCTTCACGCCGATGGCCACGCCCACCAGCAAGGGCAGGATCAGCACCAGGATGATGCTGGCCAGGATGATGTCGGAGACGCGCTTGACCAGCTCGTTGGTGCCGGTGAAAGGCGTTTCGCAGATGCCGACCACGGGCACGCCGTTCATGTCCTGCAAGCGCCCCTGGATGATGCTGATGCCGAACACATCGGGCACGAAGTACAGCGAGGCGGTCGTGCCCTGCACGGCTTCGAGCAGTTCGACGATGCGCGGCTGAGAGCCGAGCGGCAGCGTGATGTAGACCTCGTGGATGCCATGCGCGTACACGTAATTGGCCACATCGCGCAGGCCGCCCAAGCGCATGCTGACGGCCTCGGGCAACACGCGGCTGTCGGTGCGGTCGTCGAAGTAGCCGACGAACTCCACGCTCTGGTCGCGGTTGCTCTGCAGCGCGCGGGCCACCTTGCCGCCCAGCGGGCCGGCGCCCACGACGATGGCGCGGCGGCGTGCACCCGGCTGTGCCGCCTGGTGCTTGAGGACGGCCTTGCCGATCAACACCGCCACCCACTGCACCACCGGCGTGACCGCCGCCCAGGTCAGCATCACGTCAAAGTCAAAGAAGAGCAGGCTGTTGGTGGCGTAACCGCACAGCCACAGGATGGCCAGCATGGACACCCAGGAGCCGACGATGTCGATGAGGGCCTCCAGCTTGGAGACCTCGAAACGGTTGCGCCCCGGGAAGGTCAAGGCGAACACCAGCAGGCACAAGGCCATGGCCGCACGCCCCATGGGCTCGTCGCCATAGGCCATCGACCCCGTCAGCGTGGCCACCGTGATGAATGGCTCCAGGAATGCCGCCACGAACGAGGTGACCGACTGCGGGGCGTTGAAGAAGGTGCGGTTGTAGTTGCGGTTGTTGAACATGGATACCAGGAACGCTGCCAGAATCAGGAACAAAGCACGACGCCGCACCATGCTGGGCCGCCGGCTCGTCCCCCCCAAAACAGAGGCCATGAGCCGGCCAGCACGTGCCCGGCACACCGCCGGACACAGTCCCGATCGAACATTGTGGATCAAAAAAGATGACAGATTGACCGGGAATCGCCCGCGCACCCCCAGGGATCCAGGGTGGTGTCGGGGGGCCCCTACAATCGCGTCATGCCCTCATCCCTGACTTCCTGGCTGGCGCCGGCTGCGCTGGCCCGCCTCGTGCTGCTGCTCAACCACGTGGTCGCCAGCGAGCCCCAGGCCAGCCTGCGCCTGCGCCCCCACGCCGGCCGCAGCATCGACCTGCGCTTCAGCGGCAACCCGCTGGCCCAACTGCCGCCCATGCTGGCAGGCCTGTTGCCCGCTGGCCTCACGCCACCGCCCGTGCGCCTGCGCGTGACCCCGGCCGGGCTGTTCGAACTCGCCGAAGAAGCGCCTGGTGCGCCCAGCCCTGCCCCGACCGAAGCCGGCGGCCTGACCCTGACCGTGCGCCTGGACGACCCGCTGGCCATGCTGCGCCAGGGCTTGCGCGGCCAACGCCCCGAGGTCCAGATCGAGGGCGACGCCGCCCTGGCCGAGGTGGCCTCCTGGCTGATGAAGAACCTGCGCTGGGACGTGGAAGACGACGTCGCCCGCTGGCTGGGCCACACCCCGGCCGAACTGCTGCGCCAATTGGGCGAACAGGTCCGCCAGGCCCTGCAACGCTTCAAGCCGCGCTGAAGCGGCCGAAGCCCCCAGAACCTCCCATGCGCGCTGTGCTCCGCTCGATCCTGCGTCCGCTGTTCATCGCCTGGATCGTCCTGCGCCACGGCCTGGACGGCCTGCTGCTGGACAGCCTGCGCCGCCCCGCCCTGACGAAACTGGCCCGCGTGCTGACCCTGGGCCGGCGCTTCCGCGGCAGCCGTGGCCAGCGCCTGCGTGAAGCGCTGGAGCAGCTCGGCCCCATCTTCGTCAAGTTCGGCCAGATGCTGTCCACACGGCGCGACCTGTTGCCGCCCGACGTGGCCGACGAGCTCGCCCGCCTGCAGGACGACGTGCCGCCGTTTTCCAGCGCGGAATCCGCCCGCCTGGTTGAAAAGGCCCTGGGCCGCCCGCTGAGCGCCGTGTTCAAACAGTTCGACGCCGACCCCATCGCCAGCGCCTCCATCGCCCAGGTGCACTTCGCCGTGCTGCACGATGGCCGCGAAGTCGCCGTCAAGGTGCTGCGCCCCGGCATGCTCGACGTCATCGACGACGACCTGGCCATCATGCGCACGCTGGCCGGCTGGGTCGAGCGCCTGTGGGCCGACGGCAAACGCCTGAAGCCGCGCGAAGTCGTCGCCGAGTTCGACAAATACCTGCACGACGAGCTGGACCTGGTGCGCGAAGCCGCCAATGCCGCCCAGCTGCGCCGCAACATGGCCGGCCTGGACCTGGTGCTCGTGCCCGAGATGATCTGGGACTTCTGCACCCCCACCGTGATGGTGATGGAGCGCATGAAGGGCGTGCCCATCAGCCAGTTGCAGCGCCTGCGCGATGCGGGCGTGGACATCCAGAAACTGGCGCGCGACGGCGTCACCATCTTCTTCACCCAGGTCTTCCGCGACGGCTTCTTCCACGCCGACATGCACCCGGGCAACATCCAGGTCAGCCTGGACCCACTCAGCTTCGGGCGCTACATCGCGCTCGACTTCGGCATCATCGGCACGCTCACCGAAGTTGACAAAGACTACCTGGCGCAAAACTTCATCGCCTTCTTCCACCGCGACTACAAGCGCGTGGCCGAACTGCACATCGAAAGCGGCTGGGTGCCGGCCAACACCCGCGTGGACGAGCTCGAAGGCGCCATCCGCACCGTGTGCGAGCCCTACTTCGACCGCCCGCTGAAAGAGATCTCGCTGGGCCAGGTGCTGCTGCGCCTGTTCCAGATCTCGCGGCGCTTCAACGTCGAGATCCAACCCCAGCTGGTGCTGCTGCAGAAAACCTTGCTCAATGTGGAAGGCCTGGGGCGCCAGCTCGACCCCGAGCTCGACCTCTGGAGCACAGCCAAGCCCTTCCTGGAGCGCTGGATGCACGAGCAGATCGGCTGGCGCGGCATGCTCAGCCGGCTCAAGCGCGAAACGCCCCGCTACGCCAAGCTCTTGCCCGAACTGCCCCGCCTGCTGCACCACCAGCTCGAACACGGCGACCGCGCTTTGCGCCAGGACCTGCAAGCCATCCTCCAAGAGCAGCGCCGCACCAACCGCACGCTCTCGGCGGCGCTGTGGCTGGGCCTGGGCTTCGCGCTCGGCCTGCTGGTGGCCCGCCTCTTGCTGACCCTGCACTCGCAGGGGGCGCTGTGACCGCGCACGCCAGCACCCTGGCCTGAGCCCGGTCTAAACTCCGCGCCCTGAGAAGTGCCCTCCGCCCTGCCACCCACCATGAACACGACGCTGCTCGCCTTTGTGATCCTGTACCTGGTGGGCACCATGGGCATCGGCATCTACGCCGGCACCCGCGTCAAAAGCACGACCGACTTCGCCATCGCCGGCCGCAGCCTGCCGCTGGCCATGGTCATCACCACGACCTTCGCGACCTGGTTCGGTGCGGAAACGGTCATGGGCATCCCGGCCAAGTTCGTCGATGCCGAGCATGGCGGCCTGCGCGCCGTGATCGAAGACCCCTTCGGCGCCTCGATGTGCCTGGTGCTGGTCGGTGCTTTCTTCGCCACGCGGCTCTACAAGATGAGCCTGCTGACCATCGGCGACTTCTACCGCCACCGCTTCGGCCAGGGCGTGGAAATCTTCTGCTCCATCGCCATCATCCTGAGCTACCTGGGTTGGGTCGCCGCCCAGATCACGGCCCTCGGCCTGGTGTTCTCGGTGCTGTCGGGTGGCGCCATCGCGCCACCGGTGGGCATGGCGATCGGCACGACGCTGGTGCTGATCTACGTGCTGATCGGCGGCATGCTGGCCGTGGCCTGGACGGACTTCGTGCAGATGATCGTGCTGGTGGTGGGTCTGAGCCTGATCGCCGTGATGGCCAGCGAGCAGGCCGGCGGTGCGGGCCAGGTGATGGCGCTGGCGCACAGCAACGACTGGTTCCGCATCCTGCCCGAGCACACCGCCAACGGCTGGCTGTTTTTCATCGGCTCGGCCATCACCATGATGTTCGGCTCCATCCCGCAGCAGGACGTGTTCCAGCGCGTGATGTCGGCCAAGGACAGCGACACGGCCCGCAAGGGCGCCATCATCGGCGGCCTCGGCTACCTGGCGTTCGCCTTCGTGCCCATGTTCATCGTGGCGTCCTCGCTGATCATCATGCCGGCCGAGGCCAAGGCACTGCTGGCCAACGACCCGCAGAAAGTGCTGCCCACCCTCATCCTCAGCAAGATGCCGCTGGTGGCGCAGATTTTCTTCTTTGGCGCCCTGGTGTCGGCGATCAAGTCCACGTCCTCGGCCACGCTGCTGGCGCCATCGACCAGCTTCGTCGAGAACATCCTCAAGAACATCAAGCCAGGCATGAGCGACCGGCAGGTGCTGCTGTCGCTGCGCATCACCATCTTCGTGTTCACCGCCCTGGTGATGGCCTACGCCATCCTGATGCAAGGCACGGCGATTTACGACCTGGTGTCCTCCGCCTACCAGGTGACGCTGGTCGCGGCCTTCGTGCCCCTGACGCTGGGCCTGTACTGGCAGCGCGCCACCACGCAGGGCGCGTTGCTGTCGATCGTGTCCGGCGTGGGCGTGTGGCTGGCTTTCCTGCTGGTGCCCGGTTGGGGCGAGGCGTTCCCGGGGCAGCTCGCAGGGGTGCTGGCGGCGCTGGCCGGGATGCTGCTGGGCTCTCTGGCGCCGCAGCTGGTCACCGACCACCGCAGCCGCGTGGCGCACATGGCTTGAACACGGGGCCGTGCATCCCCATTTAAAATGTGCTGTTCTCTGAGGTTTTGAGCCATGCCCATCTACGCTTACCGCTGCAGTGCCTGCGGCCACGCCAAAGACGCCTTGCAAAAGATGTCCGACGCCCCTTTGACCACCTGCCCCGCCTGCGGCGCCGAGACCTTCAGCAAGCAAGTGACGGCCGCGGGCTTCCAGCTCAAAGGCTCCGGCTGGTACGTGACCGACTTCCGCGGTGGCTCGGGCGGCGCCAGCGCGCCCGCTGCAGGCTCTGGGAATGCAACGCCCGGGAGTTCAGAAACCGCAGCAGCTGGCGCCACGGCCGCCACCTCCGCGCCGGCAGCGGCAGCGCCCTCCACCGACAGCAGCAGCTCGGGCCCATCCTCCGGCAGCGGCACTGCGAGCACCGGCGGCGCGTCATCCACCTGTCACTGAGTCGCCCGTCGGCTGCCGTATAGTCTGCCGTACAGTCCATGCCATGCCGAACCCCGGTGAGGCACCCCGCGCGGACACAGGCCTGGCACTTGCCGGGCCTCGCCGCTTTCTGGCTTCAACCGCCTCCTCCTGCCCCCTCACACACCCCTCTTCGTGAAGAAATACATCTTTACCGGCCTGCTCGTCTGGCTGCCGCTGGCCATCACGATCTGGGTGCTGATGAACGTCGTCGGCACGCTCGATGGCGTCTTCACCTGGTTGCTGCACGCCGTGATGGCCGTGCTGCCCACCGAGCTGCACCAGCCCTTGCTGGGCCTGCGCGAGGTGCCGGGCCTGAGCGTGCTCATCCTGGTCACGGCCCTGTGGCTGACGGGCGTGGCGGCAACGAACATCGCCGGCCAGTGGCTGGTGAACCAGTCGAACCGGATCATCTCCCACATCCCCATCGTCAAGAGCATCTACACCTCGGTCAAGCAGGTGTCGGACACGCTGTTTTCCAGCAGCGGCCAGGCCTTCCGCCAGGCGGTGCTGGTCGAGTACCCGCGCCAGGGCTCCTGGACGATCGCCTTCGTCACGGGCAAGCCCACAGGCGAAGTCGGCGCCCTGCTGCCCGAGGACATGCTGACGCTGTACGTGCCGACCACGCCCAACCCGACCTCGGGCTTCATGCTGATCGTGCCGCGCAGCGACGTGCGCGAGCTGCACATGTCGGTGGACGAGGCCCTGAAATACATCATCTCGATGGGCGTGGTGGCGCCGCCGCCGACCCAATCCTGAACGACAATCGAGGGTTCGGGGCCCGCACCGCGGCCTGCCCCAACTGAGACATTGGCCACATGGCCGCCGCGTGCACCCTGCGCACGCCCTTTGCCGGAGAACACAACAATGCGCACCACTTACTGTGGTCTGGTCAGCGAAGCGCTGATGGGCCAGACCGTGACGCTGATGGGCTGGGCCCACCGTCGCCGCGACCACGGCGGCGTGATCTTCATCGACCTGCGTGACCGCGAAGGCCTGGTGCAGGTCGTGTTCGACCCCGACCGCGCCGACTCCTTCAAGGTCGCCGAAGACGTGCGTGGCGAGTTCTGCCTGAAGATCACCGGCCTGGTGCGCCCCCGCCCCGCCGGCACCGAGAACGCCGGCCTGACCAGCGGCAAGATCGAGATCCTGGCGCACAGCCTGGAGGTGCTCAACGCCTCGGTGACGCCGCCCTTCCAGATCGACGACGAAAACCTGTCGGAGACGACCCGCCTCACGCACCGCGTGCTGGACCTGCGCCGCCCCTACATGCAGCGCAACCTGATGCTGCGCTACCGCGTGGCCATGGAGGCCCGCAAGTTCCTGGACGAGCACGGCTTCGTCGACATCGAAACCCCGATGCTGACCAAGTCCACGCCCGAAGGCGCCCGCGACTACCTCGTGCCCTCGCGCGTGCACGACGGCCAGTTCTTCGCACTGCCCCAGTCGCCCCAGCTGTTCAAGCAGCTGCTGATGGTGGCCGGCTACGACCGCTATTACCAGATCACCAAGTGCTTCCGTGACGAGGACCTGCGCGCCGACCGCCAGCCCGAATTCACCCAGATCGACATCGAGACGAGCTTCCTGACCGAGCAGGAAATCCGCGACATGTTCGAAGGCATGATCCGCCACGTCTTCATGAAGGCGCTGAACGTGGACCTGGGCGCCTACCCGGTCATGAAGTACGCCGACGCCATGCACCGCTTCGGTTCGGACAAGCCCGACCTGCGCATCAAGCTGGAGTTCACCGAGCTGACCGACGTGATGGGCGATGTGGACTTCAAGGTCTTCTCGACGCCTGCCACGACCAAGGGCGGCCGCGTGGTGGCCCTGAACATCCCCGGTGGTGCGGCCATCAGCCGTGGCGAGATCGACGCCTACACCGAGTTCGTCAAGATCTACGGCGCCAAGGGCCTGGCCTGGATCAAGGTCAACGAAGTCGCGAAGGGCCGCGAGGGCCTGCAATCTCCCATCGTCAAGAACCTGCACGACGCGGCCATCGCCAAGATCCTGGAGCGCACGGCTGCCAAGGACGGCGACCTGATCTTCTTCGGTGCCGACAAGGAAAAGGTCGTCAACGACGCCATCGGCGCACTGCGCCTGAAGGTCGGCCACTCCGACTTCGGCAAGAAGAACGGCCTGTTCGAAGACCGCTGGGCCCCGCTGTGGGTGGTGGACTTCCCGATGTTCGAGTACGACGACGAGTCGGAGCGCTGGAACGCCGTGCACCACCCCTTCACCGCCCCCAAGGACGGCCACGAGGACTACATGGACACGGACCCGGGCAAGTGCATCGCCAAGGCCTACGACATGGTCCTGAACGGCTGGGAACTGGGTGGCGGCTCCATCCGCATCCACCGCGCCGACGTGCAGTCCAAGGTGTTCAGCGCCCTGAACATCAGCAAGGAAGACGCCCAGGTGAAGTTCGGCTTCCTGCTGGACGCCCTGCAGTACGGCGCGCCCCCGCACGGTGGCCTGGCCTTCGGCCTGGACCGCCTGGTGACGCTGATGACCAAGGCCGAGTCCATCCGCGACGTGATCGCCTTCCCCAAGACGCAGCGCGCCCAGTGCCTGCTGACGGGCGCCCCGTCGAACGTGGACGAAAAGCAGCTGCGCGAGCTGCACATCCGCCTGCGCAACGCCGCAGCCGCGGGTGGTGCCACGGCAGCCTGATTGGCGTCTGGTCGGCAACCTGCCCCGCCCGAGCGGACACCGCGCCCGCCACAAGCCACCTTCGGGTGGCTTTTTTTCAGGGGCGAGATTGTTCCGGTGCGCTGCAAGGGCGTGGAGAATGCGCCACAATGCGATGGCCGATGGCGTGATCGAGTGCAAGCTCGTTTACCCTAGACCTCATGGCCACACCGTGGTCGCGGTCACGGCCCACTTCACCCCCCTGCTGCATGCGCCCCGCTCTGCTCTGGCTGAGAACCCTGATCCTCCTGACCACCGTCATGCTGACGATGGGCAAGGGTGCGTGGGCGCTGGAGATCGCGCCAGCGGCCGGGCCTGACGCGCCGGACCGTTGGGTGTGCGTGCTGGAAGATCCCCAGCAAGACCGGGGCGGCGAGGCCGAGCAAGACCGGCACACCTTCTCCGGTGGCGATGACGACCGCGGCGAGTTGCTGATCCTGCACAAGCCCTGGGTCCCCTCGACACACCCTGAAGTGCACCCCGCCATCCTCGCGGACCTGGGCCCGGCCCACCCCTGGCTGAGCCTGCCCTTGCGCCCTCCCAGGCTGATCGCCGGCTGACCGCCGGCCCCTGCCCCTCACCGGGGTGAATCAGCGCGCACTTCGCCGTCCTGGCGGGTGCACCTCCCACTTTCTCAGCGACCTCCGCACGCAGGCTGCCGCATTGCGCTGGCAGCGCTCCACACATGTCGAAACACACCCTTCCTCCCGCTCGCCTGGCTGGGCTGGCCTGGCTTTGCCTGACCAGCCTGACCTTGCCACTCCACGCCCAGGTGCCGGCCACACCGGCAAGCACCCTGGCTGCAGCACCACCGGCATCGCCCAACGCCACAGCGACGGCGGCCGAAGCCGTCCGCGTGCTCTCCCTGGACGAGCTGATCACCACCGTGGTGGCGAACAACACCGAGCTGCTGTCGGCCCAGCAAGCGCGGGTGACCGCCACGGCGGGCATCCAGACCGCGTCGGCCTATGCCAACCCGAGGCTGGAGTGGCAAAGCGGCCGCAACCAGGCGCGCATGCCGGGAGCCGTCCCGGGCGCGGTGCAAGGCTGGGGCGTCTCGCAAATGATCGAGAACCCCTCGGCGCGTGACGCCCGCCGGGGCGCCGCCGAGGCCGCCGCCCGCGGCACCGAGCACGCGATCACCCTGACGCGCAACGCCGTGGTCAGCGAGACGCGCCTGCGCGCCAGCGAGTACCTGCTGCGCCGCGCCGAGGCCGGCGTCACCAGCGAGGACGTGGCCCTGCTGGAGCAGGTGCGCGAACGCGTGCGCCTGCGCGTGGCCAGCGGCGAGGCGCCACGCTACGAAGTCATCAAGGCCGATGCCGAAATCGTGCACGCCCGCGAGCGCCAGCAGACGGCCGCCCTGCAGGCCGAGCAGGTGCTGCTCACCCTCAACCGCATGGCGAGTGGACGACTGCCGTCGCGCTGGAGCCTGGCGGGCTCGCTGCAAGAAGACAGCCCCTTGCCCACCCTGGCCGAGCTGATGGCCCAGGCCGAGACCGACAACCCCGAGCTGCGCGCCTTGCAGGCCGAGGTCGAGCGTGCCGAGGCGCAAGTGCGCGGCGCACGTGCCAGCCGCTGGCCGGGCGTGGAGCTGCGCGTGGGCCAGACGCGCGAACCCGACCTGCGCCAGTCCAGCGTCGGTGTGAGCGTGCAGATCCCGCTGCTGGACCGCCGCGATGGCGCCATCGGCGAGGCGGGCTCGGAGCTGCGCCGCCTGCAAGGGCGCCTGGACGGCCGCCGCGCCGAACTGCGCCAGCAGCTGCAGCACGCCTGGCAGGCCCTGGCCATCGCGCGGCTGCGCGTGCAGGCCCTGAGCGAAGGCGTGGTGCTCGACGCCGAGGCCGCGCTGAAGGTCGCGCAGGCCGCTTACCGCTTCGGTGAGCGCGGCATCCTGGACGTGCTGGACGCACAACGTGTGCTGCGCTCGGCGCGCCTGAACCTGCTGGAAGCCCGATACCAGTCCCAGGCCGCCCGCATCGAACTGGAAACCCTGGCAGGCCGCTTCGCCGCCTCGCCCTCCACCCCGCAGTGAGCCAAGACACGCCATGAAGACATCCACGAACTCCCTCCCCTTGGCCTTGTCGGCCAAATCCGCTTTCACTTTCAGCCTGACCGTCTCTGCCATCCTGGCCCTGAGCCTGGCGATGTCCGCCTGTGGCGATGCGAAGAAGGACGGCAGCACGGCCGCCGCATCCGGCGCGTCCGCAGCCTCCGGCGCTGCCGCGGCCGACCCGCTGGACGTCACCATCAAGGCCGACATGGCCGCCAACTTCAAGGTCGCCAAGGTGGCCCGCGAACCCATTGCCATGGTGCAAGAGGTCAGTGGCCGCATCGAGGCCAACGAGCGCCAGGTGACCCGCATCGGCGCGGGCGTCACCGGCCGCGTCACGCAGGTGCTGGCCGAGGTCGGCGACCGCGTGCGCCCCGGCCAGGTGCTGGCCCATGTGGCCAGCCCGGAGCTCGCCACCGCGCAGCTGTCCTACCTGCGCGCCCACGCGTCCACGCAACTCGCCGAGCGCGCCGTGGAGCGCGCCCGCCAGCTCATCCAGGCCGATGTGATCGGCTCGGCCGAGCTGCAGCGCCGCGAGTCCGAGCTGTCCATCGCGCGGGCCGAACTGCGCGCCGCCGGTGACCAGCTCACGCTGGTGGGCATCCCGCGCGATGCCATCGCCAAGCTGCGCGACTCGGGCAGCCTGTCCCCGCACGCACTGGTGGTGGCCACGCAAGCCGGTGTGGTGGTCGAGCGCAAGGTCAGCCAGGGCCAGGTGGCCCAGCCGGGCGACCCGCTGTTCACCGTGGCCGACCTGGGCAATGTCTGGGTCGTGGGCGCCCTGCCCGAGCAAGCCGCCCGCAATGCGCGCATCGGCCAGCAGATCGAGATCAGCGTGCCGGCCATCGGCAAGCAGCTCTCGGGCCGCGTCATCCAGATCGCCGACACCGTCTCGCCCGAAACCCGCACCGTGCCTTTGCGCACCCAGGTGGACAACGCCGCGCACGAGCTCAAGCCGCAGATGCTGGCCACCATGCGCATCGCCGGCACGCCGGTGGAGTCGCTGGCCGTGCCGACGGTGGCCGTGGTGCGTGACAACGACCGCGACCACGTCTTCGTGCAGACCTCGCCCACCCGCTTCCGCCTCACACCCGTCGAGCTGGGGGTGGCCAGCGAAGGCCGCCGTCCGGTCCTCAAGGGCCTGGCAGAGGGCACGCCGGTCGTCGTCGAAGGCGCCTTCCACCTGAACAACGAGCGCAAACGCGCCGAACTGGAGTAAGGCCATGATTGCATCCATGATCCGGGCTGCGCTCGGACAACGGCTCATCGTGGTCGTGCTGGCGCTGGTGGTGTGTGCCTTCGGCCTGCGCGCCGCCTTGCACCTGTCCGTCGACGCCTTCCCTGACGTGACGAACGTGCAGGTGCAGATCGCCACCGAGGCGCCCGGCCGCTCGCCGGAAGAGATCGAGCGTTTCGTCACCGTGCCGCTGGAAATCGCCATGACGGGCCTGCCCGGTGTGGTCGAGATGCGCTCGCTCAACAAGAGCGGGCTGTCCATCATCACGCTGGTGTTCACCGATGCGACCGATGTGTACTTCGCGCGCCAGCTCGTCACCGAGCGGCTCATCGAGGTGACGCCGCGCATGCCGGCCGGCATCACGCCGGTGCTGGGCCCCGTCTCCACGGGCCTGGGCGAGGTCTACCAATACACGCTGGAAAAGCCCGATGACGGCAAGCGCGCCCTGACCCCGACGGAGCTGGCCGAGCGCCGCACCGTGCAGGACTGGGTGGTGCGACCGCTGTTGCGCTCGATCCCCGGCGTGGCCGAGATCAACTCGCAAGGCGGCTACGTCAAGCAGTACCAGGCGCTGGTGGACCCGAGCCGGCTGCGCCACTACGGCCTGTCGGTGCAGCAGGTGGTGCAGGCGATTGCCTCGAACAACGCCAACACCAGCGGCGGCATCCTGCCCCAGGTCACGGAGCAGTACCTGATCCGCGGCGTGGGCCTGATCCGCACCCTGGAGGACATCGGCAACATCGTCGTCAAGGAAGACGCCGGCGTGCCGGTGTTCGTCAAGGACGTGGCCCAGGTGGAAGTGGGCAGCGAGGTGCGCCAGGGCGCCATCATCAAGGGGGGCTACACCGAGGGCGTCTCGGGCATCGTGCTGATGATGCGCGCCGGCAATGCCAAGGAAATCGTCACCCGCGTGAAGGAGCGCGTGGCCGAGATCAACACCAAGGGCATGCTGCCCGATGGCCTGCAGATCGTGCCTTACTACGACCGCACCGACCTGGTCGATTCGGCCCTGTGGACGGTGGGCAAGGTGCTGATCGAGGGCATCTTCCTGGTCGTGGTGGTGCTGTTCATCTTCCTGGGCGACGTGCGCTCCAGCCTGATCGTGGTGGCGACGCTGATCATCGCGCCGCTGACCACCTTCATCATGATGAACCACTACGGCATCTCGGCCAACCTGATGTCGCTGGGGGGCCTGGCGATCGCCATCGGCCTGATGGTGGACGCGACCGTGGTGGTGGTGGAGAACGTCTATCACAAGCTCGGCCAGGCCGGCGACAGCATGGGCGCCCGCGTGCGCACGGTGCTGGCCGCCACCACCGAGGTGGCCACACCGACCATCTTCGGCATCGCCATCATCATCCTGGTGTTCCTGCCGCTGATGACGCTGCAAGGCATCGAGGGCAAGATGTTCGCGCCGCTGGCGCTGACCATCGCCATCGCGCTGGCCGTGTCGCTGGCGGTGTCGCTGTTCCTGTCGCCGGTGCTGTGCTCCTACTTCCTCAAGGGCGGCTCGGACCACGACACCAAGCTGATTGCCTTCCTCAAGCGCCACTACCTGACGCTGCTGGACGGCGCGACGCGCTCGCACCGCATCACCATGACGGCCTCGGTGGCGCTGCTGCTGGGCTCTCTGGCGCTGTTCCCGCTGCTGGGCAAGTCCTTCATGCCGACGATGAAGGAAGGTGCGCTGACGCCGCAGATCAACCGCGTGCCCAGCATCTCGCTGGACGAGTCGATCCGCATGGAAATGGCGGCGATGAAGACCATCTCGGAAGTGCCCGGGGTGAGCATGGTGGTGTCCAAGCTGGGCCGCGGCGAGTCGCCAGCCGACCCGGCCGGCCCCAACGAGTCCGACCCCATCGTGCTGCTGGACCCGAAATCGGGCCGCAGCCAGGACGAGGTGGACGAGGACATCCGCCAGCGCCTGTCCACCATCCCCGGCGTGCAGATCGTGCTGTCCCAGCCGATCTCGGAGCGCGTCGACGAGATGGTGACGGGCGTGCGCTCGCAGGTGGCCATCAAGGTCTTCGGCGACGAACTGGAGGAGCTCAAGCGCGTGTCCGAGCAGATCGCGCGCCTGCTCAAGGGCGTGGAGGGCAGCCGCGACATCCGCATCGAGCGGCTGTCGGGCCAGCAGGCACTGACGGTGGACATCGACCGCCAGGCCATCGCCCGACACGGCCTGAACGTGGCCGACGTGCAGGCGCTGATCGAAACCGCGATCGGTGGCAAGGACGTGACCACGCTCTACGAGGGCGAGCGCCGCTACAGCGTGGTGGTGCGCTTCCCGGCCAAGGTGCGCCAGTCGGCCGAGGCCATTGGCAACACCCTGCTGTCGGCACCGGGTGGCGGGCAAGTGCCGCTGTCCTCGGTGGCCACGATCAAGCTGGTGGACGGCCCCGCGCAGATCAGCCGTGAAAGCGGCAAGCGGCGCGTGGTGGTGGGCGCCAACGTGGAAGGCCGCGACCTGGCCGGCTTCGTGGCCGAGGTGCAGCAACGCATCGACCAGGAGGTCAAGGTGCCCGATGGCTACTACTTCGAGTACGGCGGGCAGTTCGAGAACATGGAGCGCGCCATGGCGACGCTGTCGGTGATCGTGCCGCTGACCATCGTCGCCATCTTCTTCCTGCTCTTCCTGCTGTTCAACTCGGTCAAGCTGGCCAGCCTGATCATCCTGGTGCTGCCCTTCGCTTCGGTGGGCGGCATCATCGGGCTGTTCCTGACGGGCGAGTACCTGAGCGTGCCGGCATCGGTGGGCTTCATCGCGCTGTGGGGCATCGCGGTGCTCAATGGCGTGGTGCTGGTGACCTGCATCCGCCGCCTGCGCGAAGACGGCATGGAGGTGCTGGAAGCCGTGCGCGAAGGCTGCGTGCAGCGTTTCCGCCCGGTGATGATGACCGCCACCGTGGCCCTGCTGGGCCTGGTGCCCTTCCTGTTCGCCACCGGTCCGGGCTCCGAAGTGCAACGTCCGCTGGCCATCGTGGTGATCGGCGGCCTGATTTCCTCGACCCTGCTGACCCTGGTGGTGCTGCCCACGCTGTACCGCTGGTTCGACGAGAAGCCCACCGAGGCTTGACCCTGGAAGAAGGAGTAACCCATGAAAGAAATCCGAGCCATCGTGCGGCCCAGCCGCCTGGACCGCCTGCGCGAGACGCTGCGCGCCATCCCCAACTTCCCCGGCGTGACGATCTTCAAGGCCGAGGGCTTCACGGCCCCGGCCGCCATCGACAAGCGCACCGTGAAGGAGGAACTCACCGACTTCACCGGCAAGTTGATGGTGTGCGTGCTGGCCGACGACGACATGGTCGAGCCCATCCGCGAGGCCATCATCGACGCCTGCAGCACGGGCACCATCGGCGACGGCCTGGTGTGGACGGTGGACATCGCCACCATCCACCGCATCCGGGACCACTCGACCCTGTGATGCCGTCCCTGTGACGGACGCTGTGCCCCACCCTCTCACGGGGCGTGGGGCACAGCCACACAGCCGTGACACACTGGCGGCATGTCTGCCCCCGAACACAAGATCCCCCAATCCGTGCTCGTGGTGATCCACGCGCCCAACCTCGACGTGCTGCTCATCGAGCGCGCCAAACAACCCGGCTTCTGGCAGAGCGTGACCGGCTCCAAGGACACGCTGGACGAAGACTGGGCCCTCACCGCCATCCGCGAGGTGGCCGAGGAAACCGGCATCGCCGTCGGCTCACCCGACGTGCCCCACGGTGCCCTGCAGGACTGGGCCCTGGAAAACATCTACGAGATCTACCCCGTCTGGCGCCACCGCTACGCCCCCGGCGTGACGCACAACACCGAGCGCGTCTTCGGCCTGACGGTGCCCCGCGACACCCCCATCACCCTGGCCCCGCGCGAGCACACCCAGCACGTCTGGCTGCCCTGGCAGGCCGCGGCCGACCGCTGCTTTTCGCCGTCGAACGCCGAGGCCATCTTGCAGTTGCCCCAGCGCCTGGCGCGCACTTGAAACGGGGGGACCGAACCATGCTGAACCCGCTCCAGTCCTCCCTGCTGCCGCCCTCGACGGTGGGCTCGTCCTGCCTGCGCGTGGCGACCTACAACATCCACAAGGGCGTGCGCGGCATGGGGCCGACCAAGCGCCTGGAAATCCACAACCTCGGGCTGGCCGTGGAGGCGCTGGACGCCGACATCGTCTGCCTGCAGGAGGTGCGCCACTTCCACGAGGCCGAGTCGCGGCGCTTCTCGCGCACCCAGTTCGGCCACATGGGCTGGCCGTCCTCGCCGCAGGCCGATTACCTGGCGCCGGAGGGCTACGAAGTGGCCTACCGCACCAACGCCGTCACGCGCGGTGGCGAGCATGGCAACGCCCTGCTGGCGCGCTGGCCGCTGGGCGATGTGGGCCACCACGATGTGTCCGACCACCGCTTCGAGCAGCGCGGCCTGCTGCACGTGCCCGTGCACTGGCAGGACGTCACCGTGCACGTGGTGGTCGTGCACCTGGGCCTGATCCACGCCAGCCGGGCGCGCCAGGCCGAGCGCCTGGCCGAGCTGGTGCGCAGCCAGATCCCGGCGGGTGCGCCGGTGGTGGTGGCCGGCGACTTCAACGACTGGAACGAAAAGCTCGATGGCATCCTGGAGGACGCCGGCTTGCAGCGCGCCCTGGGGCCCGACGACAGCCGCGTCGCCACCTTCCCCTCGCTGGTGCCCGTGCTCTCGCTGGACCGCGTCTACACCCGCGGGCTGCGCTGCGTGTCGGTGATGGTGCCGCGCGGTGCGTCGTGGGCGCGCCTGTCGGACCACCTGCCGCTGGTGGTCGAGCTGGAGCGGGTGGGCTGAGATGCCGGGCCAAGATGCTGACGGTCAGGCTGGCGCTCAGGCTGGACAGGCGGCAGATCACGCAACTGATCACGCAGCAGAAAGCGCCACCGCCGACTTCCACGCCCTGGCCGGCCTGGCCTGGTACGCGCAGCGCAAGCCGGTGTTCACCGGCGGCAACCGGGTGCGGCTGCTGCAAGGCGGGCGCGACCTCTTTCCGGCCCTGACCGAGCGCATCGACGCGGCCCAGGACAGCGTCTGGCTGGCGCTCTACATCGTCTCGCCGCTGGGCCAGAGCGGTGGCGTGCTGCAGGCCCTGATGCGGGCGGCGCGCCGCGGCGTGCAGGTGCACCTGGTGGTGGACGGCCTGGGCTCGCGCGAGGCGCCCGAGGCCCTGTGGAAGGACATGGCCGCCGCCGGCGTGCAACTGGCCGTGTACCGCCCGGTGAAGGGCCTGTCGGCCATCTTCGATGCGGGCCAGTGGCGGCGCATGCACCTCAAGCTCTGCGTGGTGGATGGCGCCCATGCCTTCATCGGTGGCATCAACCTCATCGACGACCACTACGACCTGCACCACGGCTGGTCGGAGCAGCCGCGCCTGGACTACGCCCTGCAGGCACAGGGCGCGGTGGTGACGCCCATGCTGCACACGGTCAAGGCCATCTGGACGCGCGCGCAGTTCGGCCGCGACTGGCGCGACGACCTGACCCAGTGGGCGCAGGACCCGAACCTGCTGAAGCGCCTGCAGGAGCTGCTGCGCCAGGCCCGCCTGCGGCTGTCGCCCGAGGAGCAGTCGGACATCGCCCAGGCGGTGAACCTGAGCCTGCCCATGCGCAGCGCCTTCGTGATGCGCGACAACCTGCGCCAGCGCCGCACCATCGAGCAGGCCTCGCTGCAGGCCATCCTGCAGGCGCGCCAGCGCATCGACATCGTCACGCCCTACTTTTACCCGCACCGCGCCATCCGCCTGGCGTTGCGCTCGGCGGCCTCGCGCGGGGTGGAGGTGCGCCTGCTGCTGCAGGGCAAGCTGGACTACCGCATTGCCGGCCTGGCCGCGCAGGTGCTGTACCACGAGCTGCAGTGGCACGGCGTGCGCATCTTCGAGTACCAGCCCGCCTTCCTGCACGCCAAGGTGCTGTGCGTGGACGACGAGTGGGCGACGGTGGGCTCGTCCAACCTGGACCCGCTCTCGCTGGTGCTGAACCTGGAGGGCAACCTGATCGTCAAGGACCGCGGCTTCGTGCGCACGCTGTCGGCCTCCTTGAACGAGGACTTCGCCCTCAGCCGCGAGGTGCCGCCGCCGCCCGATGGGCACCGCCCCGGCTGGTGGGCGCGCCGGCGCCGCGGCTTCGTGGCCTGGGTGGCGAAAACCTACCTGCGCCTGGCGGGTGTGACGGGGCGCTACTGAGCCTGTTTGCCGGGCACGCCGAGCTTTTTGCCTCGGCGATGCACCTATCAGGTGTGTACGCCGAGCTCGGAGCTGCGTGCATGCACCTTTTGGGTTCTCCACCCGAGCTCAGAGCTTGGCGCGTGCAGTTTGGAGCTCGGTGCGCGGAGATCAAAGCTCGGCGCACGCACCCAAAAGGTTCACGCGCGGAGTTCGGAGCTCGGCGTGTGGCGCTCTGATCTCGGCGCGCGCACCTGATAGGTGCGCGAATGCAGTTCGGAGCTCCGCCACTGCTGCTCAGAGCATCGTCAATGCAGCCCAGCGCTCGGGCGATGGGGCTCAGCGCTGCCTCACTGCAGCCCAGCCCTCGGTCGCTGCCGCTCGCAGCGCAATGGGCGCAGGGTCACAGCCCGTGCCAGCGGCTGCCATAGGGGGGCGCCGGGGGCCATTGCCCGGCGCTGGGGATGGCCGCAGGGCCGTGCTGGCGCCACCACTGGCGCGCCAGCATCCAACCGGCGTGGGCCACGACCGTGGCGCCAGGCACCGGGGGCGCCCAGGCGGCGGCGCGCGCCAACACCTGGCGCAAAGACTCGCCACCGCCGGGGGCGTGGTCGGCGAAATCGGCCACCCAGGCATCGACCTCGTGGCGCGGGATGTCGGCCCAGGCTTGGCCGTCCCAATGGCCGAAGTCGGCCTCCAGCAAGGCGGCATCGACCACCACGCGCCAGCCCAGGCGGCGCAGGTGGCGGGCCACGTCGCGGCAACGGCGCAAGGGCGAGCAGCAGACCACGCGGGGCGCCGCCTGGCCAGGTGCGATCAGGCCGGGTGCGATCAGACCGGGTGCCGCCTGCCCATGCGCCACCTCGCGCAGCGCCTCGCGGTGGATGCGCCGCGCCAGGCGACGGGCCTTGCGCGGGTCCACGGCCACGTCGGTGCGGCCGATGCAGCGACCGGCCACGCCACGGGGGCGTGGATGGCGCCAGGCGTGACAACGCAAATCCATGCCACCCATGCCCGGGCTCAGGGGCGCTGCGTCTGGGCCGCTCGACAAGACACAGGCAGCTGTGAAGGCCTGAGTTTCTCGCCACCCTCGCAACGCCAGATGACCTTGTCATGCTCGTCCAAGGACGGCGTGAACACCAAGGTGCCGCTCACATGGGCAACGGTCAGCGTCATGTTGTCGGGGTTCAGCTGCAGGACACTGCCATCGGCCAGACGCTCTGGCACGCCCACAGCGGCCAGAGACTCGGGCACCTTGCGGGTCTGCTCGTACTGATTCGACAGCGCAGCCCGCGCCGGAACGGATGCTTGATAGGCCGACGCCAGCTTGGCTTTGACCGTGTAGTCCTGGTAGGCCGGGATCGCCACCGCCGCGAGGATGCCAATGACGTACACCACGATCAGCAAGCCGAAGCCAGCGCCCAGGCGCCCCGCATAGGGGAAGAATGCGGCCAAGACATAGGCCAGGCCGTGACGGCCAGGCACACCTTGCTCGCCATGCAGCAGGCGCGCGATGCGCTTGGTCAGCCAAGGGTAGCCCGAGGTCAGCTCATGGAAGGACATCCAGAAACCCTTGGCGTGACCGGCCTGGGCCACATAGGCCGACAGGTCCATGCCTGGCCACGCATGCGCACCCGCGGCCAGCGCCGACATGGCCTTGGCCGCGTTGTCGGGCGAACTGCAGCAAGCGGCGCCATGTCGATCGCAGGTGCTCTCACGTGCCCGCGAATAGGCTGCGCCCAGCAGGGGCAGCCACAACACAGGCCAGCGCAGCAGTTGCCCGTTGAGGTGCTTCATCCGCAGGTGCCCCAACTCATGCCCCAGGTAGAAGCTCACGCCATCCGGATGGTTCGCCATCGCATCGACCACATCCGACATCAGGACGACGTACTGCGTTCCCAGGAACCGGGTGGCGAACGCATTGAGGCCCCCCTGTCCCTGCAGCACATAGGCCTGGGGCGGGCGGCTGATTTGCAGGCGTTGGCAACATGCCAGCAGCTGCTCGTGCAGGGCGGGAAACTGCTGGGCCGTCAACTCAACTCCGTTGCCCTTGATGTGCGCAATCAATGCCGATTGAACAAACACATAAAACAAAAAGCCGATGCCCAAACCGATCAGCGCCGCACCCACGGTGCCAACGAGCAGACCGATCCAGACGAGAACGCCCAGCACGAGCGTGATGCGCCCGAGCGTGCGCTCGCGCGGATGAATCCATTCATTCATGGAATGACCTCTCTGATGTTGTGATGGCCGTGTGCATGGCAGCACGGCCGCAAGGCCCCTTGGCCCATGCAGCGCCGATTCTGACAGGCGCGCCCCTCGCACCCGCCAGGCCCACATCAGCCAATCGGATGAACCACGCTCAACCACGCCAGCAAGGCCATGAGCTCGCAGAGCTGCTGGCTGGCGCCCAGGGCGTCGCCGGTGAAGCCGCCCAGGCGGCGCTGGAACCAGCGGTGGCAGAACACGCCCCCGATCAAGGCGGCCACCAGCGTCTGCCCGAAGGCCGTCACCAGGGTGCCCGTGGGCCAGCCGGCCTGGGCCAGGCACAAGCACATCGCCACCGCCACCAGCGCGGTGAGCAGCGCGGCCGCCAGCACCTGCGCGCCGGTGACCTGCATGGCCAGGGGCTTGGCCTTGGCGTGGTCGGCATCGCCCGCATAGGGCAGCAGGCGGATCAGCACCACCGGCACCAGGCGCGACAGCGCGTGGCACCACACCAGGGCCATCGCCGTCCAGGCCAGCAGCACCTCGCGGACGTGGCTGGTCTCGGCGCTGTTGAGTTCTTGCAGGCGCGGCGTGGCCAGCGAGGCCAGCACGGTGGCCTTGAGGCCCAGCATCAGCACGAGGCCGATGGCGCCATAGGCGCCGATGCGCGAGTCCTTCATGATGGTCAGCGCCCGCTCGCGGCCGACGTGGCCGCCCAGGGCGTCGCAGGTGTCGGCCCAGCCGTCTTCGTGGAAGGCGCCGGTCAGCCAGGCGGTGGCCGCCATGGACAGGCCCACGGCCACGGCGGGTGGCCACCACTGCGCGGCCAGCACCAGCACCAGCGCGCCCCACAGGCCGACCAAGGCGCCGACGAGGGGGAAGTGGCGCAGACAGGTTTGCAACCACTGCGGCTGCCAGCCCACCCAGGCGGGCACGGGCACGCGGGTGAGGAACTGCAGGGCGACGAAGAACAGGCGCAGTTCGTGGCGGGCAGTTTGCAGCAGTCGGGTGATCGGGCTCGTCATGCGCGCATCATGCCTGCGGCCTGCCAGCGCTCATGCCCGCGGCTCGGCGGTGCTGACCCCGGCGGCCTCGAAGCTGGCCATGTCGCACAGGATGTGGCAGGCCGACACCAGCAGGGGCCAGGCCAGGGCCGCGCCCGAGCCCTCGCCCAGGCGCAGGTCCAGCTTGAGCACGGCCTCGGCGCCCAGGTGCGCCAGCATGCGCGCGTGGCCGCTTTCGTCCGACTGGTGGGAGAACACGCAGCGCTGCAGCACCTGCGGCTGCAGGGCCTGGGCCACCAGCACGGCGCTGCTGACGATGAAGCCATCGACCACGATGACGCGGCGCTCGGCCGCGGCCTGCAGGATGGCGCCCACCATCATCGCGATCTCGAAACCCCCGAAGGCGGCCAGCACGGCCAGCGGCTCGCGCACATCGGCATGGCACTGCAAGGCCTCCTGCAGCACGGCGAGCTTGCGCTCCAGGCCGCTGCGGTCCAGGCCCGTGCCCCGGCCCACGCAGTCGGTGAGTGGCCGGCCGCTCAGGCGCGCCATCAGCAGCGCGGCGCTGGACGTGTTGCCAATGCCCATCTCACCCAGCAGCAAGGCATTGCCCGGCAAGGCACGGACCACGTCGGCGCCGGCACGCAAGGCCTGCTCACATTGGGCTGCGCTCATGGCGGGGCCCTGGCTGCAATCGGCCGTGCCGAGCGCCACCTTGGCATCGACCAGGCCCGGGTGCGCCGGCAGCGCGCTGGCCACACCGGCGTCCACCACGGTCAGTGCCAGGCCATGCTGGCGCGCCAGCACGCTGACCGCCGCGCCACCGCCCAGGAAGTTGGCCACCATCTGCGCCGTCACTTCCGCTGGAAAGGCCGACACGCCGCGCGCGGCCAGGCCATGGTCGCCCGCGAAGACGACCATCTGCGGCTGCTGCAGCACCGGCCGCTCGCTGCCCAGGATCAGGCCGATCTGGCGGGCCAGGCCCTCGATGCGGCCCAGCGAGCCCAAAGGCTTGGTCTTGTGGTCGAGGACGTGCTGCAGGCGCGCGGCCAGGGCCAGGTCGTGCAGGTCAGACACCTGCGGGATGAAGTCGTGCGGGGTCGCGTTCATGGGTCGGTCCACTCAGTCTTCGATGCCGCGCTGCGCCGGGATGCCGGCCTCGTAGGCGTGCTTGACCTTGCGCACCTCGCTGACCGTGTCGGCGATGGCGATGATTTCGGGCGGGCAGTCGCGCCCGGTGATGACGACGTGCACGTGCGAGGGGCGCTCGCTCAGCGCCTTGACCACCTC
>Ga0209107_10000443_pt1 | contig 24298 bp, 18 predicted proteins | sample LakErihyJuly2011_2_FD_187460 | JGI IMG/M metagenome (GOLD analysis project Ga0209107, IMG submission 187460) | Freshwater microbial communities from dead zone in Lake Erie, Canada - CCB hypolimnion July 2011 (SPAdes) (version 2) | ecosystem: Environmental > Aquatic > Freshwater > Lentic >...
CTGTCGGGTCGGTCATGGAGTCCTCGCTTCGATGTCTTCCGCCGCCAGTGCCGCACCCACCACCCCCGCCTGCCCGCGCAGCACCGCAGGCAGCACGGGCACCGCACACTTCAGCAAGGGTACCCACTCCGCGGCGTGCGCGCTGACCGCTCCGCCGACGATGAACGCCTCCGGCCACAGCAGACGCTGCAACTCCTGCAGGTAGGCATCGACCCGCGCAGCCCATGCCGGCCAATCGAGACCGAGCCGGGTGCGCACGCTCGCAGCGGCCCAACCCTCGGCGTCGGTGTCGGTGACGCCCGGCAGCATCAGGTGGCCGAGTTCGGAGTTCGGCCACAGGCGTCCGTCGAGGAACAACGCCGAGCCGATGCCCGTACCGAAGGTCAGCACGAGGATACGGCGGGCAGGCGCTCCACCGTCATCGGCGGCGTGCGACCCAAGTCTACGACCAGCACCTAAACGCATCTCGGCGAGCCCAGCTGCGTCAGCATCGTTGATGACGATAGTCGGCCGCAGGGTGAGACGGGTGAACGCGGTCGCCACATCGAGTCCGATCCAAGCGGAGTCGAGGTGGGCAGCGGTCCTCGCCACGCCGTGCTCGACGACCGAGGGGATGCCGAGACCGATCGGGCCCGTGCCGCCGCGCAGGAGCGGGCTCGCCGCCAGGGCCGCCAGCACCGCCCCGGGCTTCGCCCCTGACGGCATCGGGAGCGACTCCATCGGGCCCACACACTCACCGCTTGCGACATCCACTTCGGCGATCCGCAGCGTGGAGCCGCCGACATCGATCCCGATACGACGCATCACGCGCTCAGCCCGCGTCGCTGCGGGCCATCTGCTCTTCGAGCAGACGACGGCGCTCTTGGCGCTTCATCCAGATCGTGGAGAGCACGACGCCGATCGCGACGATCGTCACCATGATGGTGGCGAGGGCGTTGATGTCCGGACTCACGCCGAGGCGGGCCTTGGAGAAGATCACCATGGGCAGCGTGGTGGAGCTCGGCCCCGACACGAACTGCGAGATCACGACATCGTCCCACGAGAGCGTAAAGGCCAACAGCCATCCGGACACCAGCGCGGGTGCGATCAGGGGCAATGTGATCCGGAAAAACACCTTGGCAGGCTTGGCGCCGAGATCGAGCGCGGCTTCCTCGAGGGAATCATCGAACCCCGCGAGCCGCGACTGGACAACCACGGTGACGTAGGCCATGGCGAAAGTGATGTGCGCGATGGTGATGGTGACGACACCCCGCCCTGCCGGCCAGCCGGTCAGCTGTTCGAGCGCGACGAACAGCAACAGCAACGAGAGACCGGTGATCACTTCAGGCATCACGAGCGGTGCAGTGGTCATGGTGGCGAGCATCGCGCGCCCCCGGAACGGCCCAAAGCGCACCAGCGCGAGCCCCGCGAGCGTACCGAGGATGACGGCGACGGTCGCGGTCACGGCAGCGATCTGCAGCGACAGCAGCGCGGCGTCGAGGATCTGTTCGTTCGCGAACAGCTTGCGGTACCAGGCGAGCGTCGGTGAGTTGGCCGCGTCCCAGACCGTGACCAGTCTGGAATTGTTGAAGGAGAACACGATCATCGAGAGGATGGGGATGTAGAGGAACGCGAGACCGAACGCCAACGCGCCGTTACGGAACCAGCCACGCGTCTTCATCGCTGCTTCCTCATCGCTGCTTCCTCATCGCTTGGCGGCCTCGAGCTCGCGGCGCTGATAGCGCTGGAACAGCATGATCGGCACCAACAACGCCAACAGCATGACGATGGCGACCGCGCTCGCGACCGGCCAATCGCGGTTGGCGAAGAACTCATCGGAGAGGATACGACCGACCATCAGCTGATCGGCTCGCCCGAGCAGCGAGGGGATGACGAACTCCCCCACCGCAGGGATGAACACCAGCAAGCAGCCGGCGACGATGCCGGGCACCGAAAGGGGCAACGTGATACGCAGGAACGCCTTGAACGGACGCGCGCCGAGATCCGCTGCCGCTTCGAGCAACGTCAGATCGTGCTTCTCGAGGTTCGCGTAGAGCGGCAGGATCATGAAGGGTAGGTAGGAATAGACGATGCCGATATAGACGGCGAAGTCCGTGTAGAGCAGGGTCAGCGGCGCATCGATGAGCCCAACCGCGAGCAGGATATTGTTGATCACGCCGTCGGTCTTGAGCAGCCCTACCCAAGCGTACACACGCAACAGGAAAGAGGTCCAGAACGGCAGGATGATCAGCATCAGGAACAGGCTGCGCGCGGTCGGTGTCGAGCGGGCGATCGCGTAGGCCATCGGGTAGCCGATCAAGAGGCAGAGCAGCGTCGACACCGCCGCTACTTTCAATGAATAGGCGAAGGTGCTGATGTAGAGGTTGTCGCTGAGGACGAACGCGTAGTTGCCGAGGTTAAGCGTCGTGACCAGCCGCTTGCCCTCCTCCAGCCACTCGAAGAGCGGCGCGTAGGGCGGCATCGCAAGCCGGATCTCCGAGAACGAGATCTTGAAGACGATGAGGAAGGGGATGACGAAGAACAGGAACAGCCACAGCCACGGCACGGCCACCACCAAGCGCTGACCTGACCAGTGCTGACGCACGTACTGCGACAAACGCTGCAGCCCGAACTGCTGCAGCAGCGCCTCCCACAGCCCCAGACGGTCGTCCGCGAGGCCTTGAGGGACGCGTTTGCCGGTGTTCGGCATCATGGCTATTGGGAGAGCACTACAGGACTCGACGGATGCCAGTTGAGGTGCACGGTCTCCTCCCAGACGATGCGCTCGTCGTGGCGCTCGATGTTCGGGATGGTGACGCGCACCATGCGCCCCGAGTCGAGGCGGACGAGGTAGACCGACATATCACCCATGTAGGCGATCTCCTTGACCACGCCGCGCGCCCGGTTCTCGCTGCCCTCGGGCGCCGTCCGGGTCATCTCGATCTTCTCGGGACGGATGGCGACCGAAACCTGGGCGTCGGGCGCGGCGCTGATGCCGTGGCTGACATAGACCGCCGCCTCCAGTTCGGGACAACGGATGCGTACATGTCCCGGCTCGTCTTCGACCAGTTGGCCGTCGAACATGTTGACCGAGCCGATGAAGTCGGCGACGAAGCGGGAACTCGGGAACTCGTAGATCTCGGTCGGCGTCCCGACCTGGACGATCTGGCCCTTGTTCATGACGCCGATGCGGGATGCCAGCGTCATCGCTTCTTCCTGGTCGTGGGTGACCACGACGAAGGTGACGCCGAGCTGCTCCTGCAGGTTGATCAACTCGAACTGCGTATGCTCACGCAGCTTCCGGTCCAATGCGCCGAGGGGCTCATCGAGCAGCAGCAGCTTCGGACGCTTCACGAGCGCACGGGCGAGCGCGACCCGCTGACGCTGCCCGCCGGAGAGCTGGTGCGGCTTACGCCGACCGAAGTCGCCCAACTTGACGATGTCGAGCATCTCGCCGACGCGACGGTCGATCTCGGCGCGCGCGAGGCCTTCCTGTTCGAGGCCGAAGGCGACGTTCGCCGTGACGGTCATGTGCGGGAACAGCGCGTACGACTGGAACATCATGTTCACCGGCCGCTCGTAGGGCGGGATGTCCGCCATGTCCTGACCGTCGATGAAGATACGACCGGAGGTCGGCGTCTCGAACCCCGCCAACATGCGTAAGAGCGTTGTCTTGCCGCATCCCGAACCGCCGAGCAGGCAGAAGATCTCGCCTTTGTAGACATTGAGCGAGACATTGTCGACTGCGACGAACTCGCCGAAGCGCTTGGTCACGCCCTCGATGCGGATGTATTCGTTGGAACGATCTATGATCTTTTCGGCCATGACGGACCTCGGTCGCTGCAGGACCCCGAAGCGAAGCGGCCACCCGAAGGTGGCCGCTTTGCCTCAGGAAGAGATCACTTCCCGGTCTTGACGGTCGTCCAAGATCGATTAAGCGCGCGCGAGAACTCCGGTGATTCCGGCATGTCCGGCACGAGCTTCGCCATCAGGTCGGCGGGCGGATAGACGTTGGGGTTACTGGTGACCCCTGCGTCCACCATCGGCGTCGCCGCCTTGTTGGCGTTCGCGAAGATGATGTAGTTACTGTTCCGCGCGGCGATCTCCGGACGCAGCAGATAGTTGATGAAGAGGTGGGCGTTCTTCGGATGCTTGGCGTCCTTGGGGATCGCCATCTGGTCGAAGAACATCACCGCGCCTTCCTTCGGGATGTTGTAGTTGATCTCGACGCCGTTGGCCGCTTCCTCGGCACGGGCCTTGGCTTGCAGCACATCACCCGACCAACCGAGCGCAAGGCAGATCTCGCCGTTGGCGAGCTGCTCGATATAGGCCGAGGAGTGGAAATTCCTGATGTACGGACGCACCGCCTTCAACACGGCCTCCGCAGCGGCGAGATCTTCGGGCTTCTCGCTGTTGGCATCCTTGCCGAGATAGATGAGGACCGTACCGATGACCTCACTCGGCGCATCGAGGATGCTCACGCCGCAATCGGCGAACTTCGAGACCACCTTCGGATCGTAGAACATCGCGAAGCTGCCCAGCGGAGCATCCTTCATGCGCTCGGCGATCTTCTTGACGTTGTAGCCGACACCGGAGGTGCCCCACATATAATTGACGGAGTGCTCGGCTCCCGGATCGAACGCCTCGATGCGCTTGGCGATGTCGGGATCGAGGTTCGTGAGGTTCGGCAGCTGCGACTTGTCGAGCTTCTGATGGACGCCCGCCTGCAATTGACGATAGAGGAACGAGGCCGACGGCACCACGATGTCATAGCCGGTATTGCCGGCGAGCAGCTTGGTCTCGAGCATCTCGTTCGAATCGAAGACGTCGTACTGGACCTTGATGCCGGTCTCTTTGGTGAAGTCTGCGATCACGCTGGCCTCGATGTAGTCCGACCAGTTGTAGACGTTGAGGACCTTGTCCTCGGCGACCGGTGCAGCGGCCCCGGTGGATGCATCGGGCTTGCTGCCGCAGGCAGCAAGCAGCAGGGTCATAGACAAGGCCGTCAGGCCCGTACGGGCGATGGTGTTCATGCTTGCGGAAACTCCCTCAAGGATGGCTGGGCTCGCGCCGGCTGGCGCACTTCCTTTTATAACGCAGCGCGGCACCGCGCGGAAGGCATCCCTGCAACTGGGCGTCAGACCAAGCCATCGCGGCGCAGCTCGTGGTGCAACTGGTCGAGCGTCTGCACCGCTTTGGACACGAGCTCGTCAATCTCTGCCCGGGTGATGACCAAGGGCGGCGCGGCGATCAAGGTGTCCCAAACCGCCCGCATGACGAGACCGTTCTTCATGGCAAGGTCACGGGCCCGGGTCCCGACCGTGCCACGCTCCGGGAAGAACGCCCGCGAGGGCTTACCGGGGACCAGTTCGAGGGCGCCAAAGAGACCGAGGCTACGCGCTTCCCCGACCAGCGGGTGGGCGCTAAGTTCGCTCCAACGGGCCGCCCAATAAGGCGCGAGCTCATCACGGACGCGATCGACGATCCCCTCACGCTCGAGGATATCAAGGTTCGCGAGGGCGACCGCGCTCGCCACCGGATGCCCGGAATAGGTGTAGCCGTGGAAGAACTCGCCACCCTCGCCTACCAGGACCTGCGCCACCCGGTCGGCGACCATGAGCGCGCCGAGCGGCTGGTAACCCGAGGTGATGGCCTTGGCGAGGGTCATAAAGTCCGGGCGCGTGCCAAAGTGTTCGCAGCCGAACCAGCGACCGGTGCGACCGAACCCGCAGATGACCTCGTCCGAGGCGAACAGGATGCCGTAGCGGTCGACGATGCGCTGGATCTCGGGCCAATAGGTGCGCGGCGGGATGATCACCCCGCCGGCGCCCTGCACCGGTTCGGCGATGAAGGCCGCGACCTTGTCCGGGCCGACCTCGAGGATCTTGGCCTCGAGTTCACGCGCCGCCTGCAGACCGAACTCGTCGGGATCGAGGTCTCCGCCGCATTCGAACCAGTATGGCTGTCCGATGTGCACGATGCCGGGGATGGGCAAGCCGCCCTGCGAGTGCATCGCCTTCATGCCGCCGAGCGAGGCACCGGCTATGGTGCTGCCGTGGTAGCCGTTCCAACGGCTGATGATCACCTGACGCTGCGGCTCACCGCGCAGCGTCCAGTAACGCCGCACCATGCGCACCAGGGTGTCGTTGGCCTCGCTGCCGGAGCTCGTGAAGAACGCATGGTTGAACTGCGGCGGCGTCAGACGGGCGAGCCGCGCCGCCAGCTCGATCGCCGGCGGATTGGCGCACTGGAAGAAGCTGTTGTAGTAAGGCAGTTCGAGCATCTGTCGATGGGCCGCCTCGGCGAGCTCTCGGCGCCCGTAGCCGAGGGCGACGCACCACAAACCGGACATCCCATCGAGGATGCGATGGCCTTCGGAGTCATGCAGCCATACCCCCTCGGCGCGGGTGATCACGCGTGTACCGCGCGCGGCAAGCGCCCGATGGTCGGTGAACGGATGCAGGTAGTGCGCCGCGTCGAGCGACTGCCATGCGACCGTATCGTGGGTGTCGGACATACAGCGACCCTCAGACATTCAGCAGCAGGTGCTCACGCTCCCAGGAACTGATCACCTGCAAGTAGACCTCGTGCTCGGCTTCCTTGACCAGCGAGAAGGCCGAGACGAAGGACTCGCTGAAGATCTCGATGAGCGGATCGCATTCGCGCAGCAGACGGATCGCCTCGTCGATGTTGCGCGGCAGGGAGAACGGCAGGTCATGGGCGCTGCCGCTGATCGGCTCGGTGGGGGACAACCCTTGGATCATGCCGAGATACCCGCAGGCGAGCGAGGCAGCGCTCGCGAGGTAGGGATTGGCATCGGCACCGGCCAACCGGTTCTCGACACGCCTGTCCTCCGGCCCCGACATCGGCACCCGCAAGCCTGCCGTGCGGTTGTCGTAACCCCACTGGACGTTGATCGGCGCGACCTGGAAACGGCTGATGCGGCGGTAGGAATTCACGTTGGGTGCGAGCAGCGCCATGGCCGCCGGCAAGTAACGTTGAAGACCCGCGATATGCGAGAAGAACAGCGACGATGGCCCGCCGTCCTGGGTCGAGAAGATGTTCTGTCGGGTCTGTCGATCGACGATGCTCTGGTGGATATGCATGGCACTGCCGGGTTCCTTGGCGTGCGGCTTGGCCATGAAGGTCGCATAGATCTTGTGGCGCAGCGCCGCCTCTCGTGCTGTGCGCTTGAACATGAAGGCTTGATCCGCGAGATCGAGCGCATTGCCATGCAGGAGGTTGATCTCCATCTGCGCCGGACCATCCTCGTGGATCAGCGTGTCGATCGCGATATCCTGGTCCTCGCAGAACTGGTAGACATCATCGAACAGCGGATCGAATTCATTGACGGCTGCGATGCTGTAGGACTGGCGACCGGGTTCGGCACGGCCCGAGCGGCCGATCGGCGGCTTGAGCGGATAGTCCGCGTCAATGTTGGGCTCGACCAGGTAGAACTCGAGTTCGGGTGCGACGACTGGATCCCAGCCCTTCTGCGCATAGAGATCGAGCACATGCCGCAACACCTGGCGCGGCGCCATCCGCACGCTCCTGCCGTCGGCGTAGAAGCAGTCGTGGATCACCTGCGCGGTAGGCTCAGGCGCCCACGGCACCCGCCGCACCGTGCGCGGGTCGGGCTTGAGGATGATGTCGATCTCGGCGGGGCTCATCGCCGTGGAGGTGTCGTGGGGATAATCGCCGGTCACGGTCTGCAGGAAGATGCTCTCCGGCAGACGCATGCCCTGGTCGCCCTGGAACTTCTGGGCGGGCATCACCTTGCCACGCGCGATGCCGGCCATGTCCGGGACAATGGCCTCCACTTCTTGGATGTTATGTTCGCGGAAAAATTGTGCGATCTGATCTGACATGGCTTCAACCTCGATTTCGCGCCGCCCGGCGGGTGGCGCGTTGCCGCGCCGCGTCACCGAAAGCGGCGAAAACGGCGCGGGAAAAATCATTGCTCATCACCTGCCACTCGGGGTGCCACTGCACGGCGAGCGCAAAGGTTTGGGCAGACTCGGGCGCGAAAGCTTCAATGAGCCCATCCGGTGCACGCGCCTCGACCCGCAGCCCCGGTGCGAGCCGTTTGACGCCTTGGCTGTGCAAGGAATTCACTGCGACCCGCGCGGCACCGCCGGCGAGCCCCCGCAGCACACCACCTGGTTCTAGTTCGATATCGTGGGCAGCGCCGTATTGCACGACCAAGGATGCGGCCTTGTCCTCGCGATGATCGAGCATCCCGGGCTCTTCCTCGACGTGCTGCCAGAGGCTGCCGCCGAGGGCGACATTGATCTCTTGGAAACCCCGACAGACGCCGAGCAGCGGCACCCCGCTCGCGAGCGCAGCGCGCACCAAGGGCAGCGTGGTCGCATCGCGCTCGGGATCATGCAAAGTCCCGGCGCGGCTCGGTCCCTCGTCGTAATGATGCGGTTCGATATTGGACGGGCTTCCCGGGAACAGGAGGCCATCGAGGGAATCGAGCAGATCCGCCTCAGCCAAGCGATCAGGCAGGACCGGGATCAGCAGCGGCAGACCCCCCGCCGCGCGCATGATCGCATCAGCGTATTTCTCCCCCACCATATGGAAGGGGTGAGGACCGATCATGCGACGGTCAGCTGGGATGCCTATGATGGGGCGCGCGGACATGGGACACCAAACAAGGCGGACAAAATATCCGCCAACCAATATTAGAACATACCCGACCACCTTCCGACCAGTCAATTAGTCGAGGAAAAGACTATAACACTATGATTTTAATGACTGTATTGCCCGATCGTCTCTATTGCCGTCGCAGCAACGTCACCGTATCCTGACGCATCGGCGGGCCCCTCCCGCACCCGCAGGCCCCGCATGAGCAGCAAAGATCTTCCGGAACTCGCCGCCTTTCTCGAGCGGCATCCGGATACCCGCTTCTTCGATGTCTTCCTGAACGATCTGAACACGGTCGAACGCGGCAAGCGGATCGATCGCGGAAGCATCGAGGGGGTCTACCGTTCGGGAATGATGCTGCCGGGCTCCATGTTCGCCCTCGATGTGTTGGGTGGCACCGTTCAAGCCAGCGGCCTCGGTTTCGACGAAGGCGATGCCGACCGACCGTGTCGCGCGCTGCCGGACACTCTGGTGCCCGTTCCTTGGCAAGCCGACGGCGTGGCGCAGCTGCAGGTCTCGATGTACGAGCCCGACGGACGACCTTTCTTCGGTGATCCGCGTCACGTGCTCGTCAAAGTGCTCGATCGGTTCCACCGGCTCAACCTCACCCCAGTGGTCGCGATCGAGTACGAGTTCTACTTCATCGACCGCGCACGCACCGCCGCAGGACAACCCCAGCCACCACCGCTGCCGCGGACCGGGCGTCGCGAGTTCCGCACCCAGATCAACGCGATGACCGACCTCGATGAGTACTCCGCGGTGCTCGCGCGCATCGATACGGTCTGCCGCGCCCAAGGCATCCCCTCGACGACCGCGCTCGCCGAGTACGGCCCCGGCCAGTTCGAGGTGAACCTCGCGCACCGTGCCGATGCGCTGCGCGCCTGCGACGAGGCCCTGCGCTTCAAGCGCGTGGTGCGCAGCGTGGCGCGCGAATACGGTTGGGATGCGACCTTCCTGGCCAAGCCCTATCGCGACATGGCGGGGTCGGGGCTGCATGTGCACGCGAGCGTGCTCGATGCTTCCGGCCGCAACCTCTTCGAATGCCCAGAGCCGGTAGGGTTCGGACCCGCGGAGGGGCTTGCCGATGACGGCGGCGCGCAGGACGGCGTCCGCATCGAGAGCAGCGAACTGCGCCACGCCATCGGCGGCGTGCTCGCGACCTTGGGCGAGGGTACGGCGATCTGCGCGCCCGGCCCCAACTCTTACCGCCGCTTCCGTCCCGAGGCCTATGTACCGATGACACCCTCGTGGTCGGTCAACAACCGCGGATCGGCGGTGCGACTGCCGCCCAGCGACCCCGCGAACCGCCGCATCGAGCACCGGCTCGCGGGCGCCGACGCCAACCCCTACCTCGTGACGGCGTGGTTGCTCGCGGGCATCCACTTCGGGATCTCCCAAGGACTCGAGCCGCCGCCGCCGGTGCGCGGCAACGCCTACCGCGAAAGCGGCACCCCCCTGCCCTCACACTGGGCGACCGCCATCGAACGCTTCCGCGCGAGCGAGTTCGCCGCGTCCTATCTCGGTCGGCCGTTCTGCGATCTCTACGCAACGGTGAAGCAGGCTGAACTCGACGACTTCAACTCTTACGTCACGCCGCTCGAGATCGAGTGGTACATGGGGGCGATCTGAGCTCCCACATCGATTCCTGGTATGCCGCCTCGACGCCGACGCAGCCGCGGCGTCCCGCGCTGGAAGGCGATGTCGAGGCCGATGCCTGCGTCATCGGTGGCGGTATCGCAGGTTGCTCCACTGCGCTACACCTGGCTGAACGCGGCTACCGCGTCGTACTGCTCGAGGCGCACCGCGTCGGCTGGGGCGCTTCGGGACGCAGCGGCGCGCAAGCGATCCCGGGCATCGCCTGTGGGCAGCACAAACTGCAGTCTTTGGTCGGCGCCGCCAACGCACAACGCATCTGGGACATCTCCGTCGAAGGGCTGCGCCTGCAACGCGAGCTCATCGCCCGCCACGCCATCGACTGCGACCTGCGCGAGGGGCAGATGCATGTCGCGATCAAGCCGCGACAGGAACGCGAGCTGCGCGAGGAGGTCGCGACCCTGCATGGGGAGCATGGCTACGACAGCATCCGTATGGTCGAGCGCGAGGAGCTCAGTGCGACCGTGGCCTCGGCGCGCTACATCGCCGGCACCTATGACAGCCTGGGCGGTCACTTGCATCCGCTCAAGTACACGCAAGGCCTCGCGGTCGCGGCCGAGCGAGCGGGTGTGCGGATCTTCGAGGACAGCCGCGCTCTCTCTTATGGACGCCGCTCGGGCGCTCTCGAGGTCACCACCGCTGCCGGGCGCGTACGCTGCCGTTCCATCGCGCTCTGCGGCAACGCCTGGCTCGGCCCGCTTGCACCCGCCCTCACCCGCAAGATCATGGGCGTCGGCACCTACATCGTCGCCACGCAGCCGCTCGGCGCCGAGCGTGCCGCCGCGCTGATCCGCAACGATGCGGCGGTCACCGACGTCAACTGGGTAATCGATTACTTCCGCCGCTCAGCCGATCATCGGTTGCTGTTCGGCGGGCGCGTGAGCTACTCCGGGCTCGATCCGCTCGGCACGCGCCGCGCCACGCGGGCGCGCATGCTCGGGGTGTTCCCACAGCTCGCCGATGTCGACATCGACCACGCCTGGGGCGGCTATGTGGACATCACGATGAACCGCGCGCCGCATTTCGGGCGCCTCGACTCCGACGTCTATTTTTTGCAAGGGTTCTCCGGTCACGGCATCGCGCTCACCGGCATCGCCGGAAAACTCCTCGCCGAGACCATCGCCGGCACGAGCGAACGCTTCGATCTCTTCGCCCGCATCCCGCACCGCGACTTCCCGGGCGGCCAAGCGCTGCGTCGCCCAGCCCTCGTGCTCGCGATGCTGTGGTACCGGCTGCGGGATCTGCTTTAGGCCACCCCCAACAGGGCACTAATCCGGTCGCGTGACCCGCGGCGTCGCCACCATGTCATACCAGTCGCGGAACGGCCCCGTGACGTTCTGCCGGAAGCTCCGGTACTGATCCTGGGTCGCCGGGCCGAGGCCCCACGGCGTGTGCTCGTCCTTCACCGGTATGTACAACGTGCCGAACAGCCGATCGAAGATGCTGGTGACCGCCGCGAAATTTTTGTCCCAATGCTGCGTCAGATAGCTATGGTGGATGTGATGCATGACGGGGCTGTGCAGCCACTTCGCGAGCCAGCGCGGGTAGTGGAACGCCACGTGGTGGTGACGGAACGCGCCAGTCAACCCGAACATCAGCGAGAAAAATCCGATGTTGAACAGCGTCGCCTGCGTGATGCTGTCGGCAAAAAGCCAGGAGAAGACGCCGGTCGCGAAACCGAAGCTCAGCGCGGCACCGAAGGCGTACAGCGGCGCCTCAAGGAAGTGCTCGCGGTAACGGGTCAAGGGTGTCAGCACCTCCGCCGAGTGGTGCACCTTGTGGATCGCCCAGAGCGCAGGGATCTTGTGCTCGGAATAATGCATGAGGAAGAAGATAAAGTCGTAGCAGAGCAGCATGAAGAGGCTGTAGAGCAGCATCCAAGCATAGTTGGACACGAGCGCCGGTCCGCTGCCGAATGCGGCACCGAGTGTCGACAGCATCGTCTGCTCTGTCCAAGGCGCAACCGTCACGAGAATCGTGGGCGCCCACAAAAGACGCATCACACGGTCGACGACATACAGCCAGATGTCGACCCGAGCGGAAACGTGGGTGTAGATCCTGCGCGGCAAAAGGAATTCGACGAGATTCGCATGGCGCTCGCGTCCATCCGCGTCCTTCGAGCCATGCCCGCGCCGCAGGAACCAGATGCCGATCGCGAGGACGAGGGTCAGCAGCAGGATCGGCCACGTCAGATCGCGGGGAAGGTTGCCCGCGATCGCGCCCCAGATTGCCGTGACGATCTGTGTCAGCGGGCCGCCGGTCGGAATCTCATCTGGCATACACGCACTCCGATTCGGCAGACACGTCGCGATATCCTAGCGACCATCCCGCTCGAGGGCTGCCGAACCCGCGGCATGGGCTCGCACGGGAAGACCCATCCGCTGACGGAAACGCTCGGTGACATCGGCGACCAAAGAATACGCTGCAGGTACCACAACCAACGACAGCAGCGTCGAGGTGACGAGACCGCCGATCACCGAGACGCCAAGCGGTGTGCGGAAGTTGCCGTCGGCACCGAAGCCGAGGGCGATCGGCAACATGCCGGCGCCCATCGCGATGGTGGTCATGATCACCGGACGCGCGCGCTTGCGGCAAGCCTCGATGAGCGCTTGGTCACGCGGCAATCCCGCGCGTTCACCGAGCACGGCGTAGTCGACGATCAGGATCGAGTTTTTGGTGGCAATACCGGTGAGCAGCAAGAGACCGATCAAAGACGGCAGCGACAAGGCGTTGCCGGTGAGCAGCAGCATGCCGAAGGCGCCACCGCCGCAGAGCGGCACGGCCGCAAGGATCACGAGCGGCAGCGTCGCGCTGTGGAAGAGCAGCAGCAGCACCACATAGACCGCGACCACGCCGGCGAGCATCGCCAACGCGAAGCCGACGAACAGCTCGATGAAGGCCTCCGAGTCGCCCGCGGGCACGATGCGCACACCCGCCGGCAGGTTGCGCACCTCCGGCAACGACATGACCTTCGACATCACATCACCGAGCGGACTGCCGTTGAGCTCAGCGGTGACCGTGACATTGCGCTCGCGGTCGATGCGATCGATGCGCGCAGGTCCGCTGCCCGCGCTGATCTCGGCGACAGCGGCCAAGGCCACTGGGCCGCGGGCACCTGGCACTCGCAGCTGGCCGAGCACTGCGGGATCGGTGAGCGCAGTGCCCGCAAGTTGCACGCGGATCGGCACTTGGCGCTCCGCGAGGTTCAGCTTGGCAAGCCGTTGGCGTACATCACCGCTCGTGGCGATGCGCGCCGCGTCGGCGATGTCGACGGTCGAGACGCCGAGATCGGCCGCGCGTGCCGAGTCCGGGCGGATGACAACCTCAGGTCGCAACAGCGCCGCAGAGGTGCTGACCGAGCCGAGTCCGGGCAGTGAGCGGATGGCCGCAGCCAGCTCCCGCGAGGTCTTGGCGAGCAGCTCCGAGTCCTTGCCGGTGAGACCGAGCGTCAAGCGATCGCCCGGACCTGCCGCCGTGAATTGGGTGCGGATACCGGGCATCTCCTTCAAAAGCGCACGCACTGCATTCTCGAGTTCGGGTGTGCGGCGCTTGCGATCTTCCGTGAACGCCAGGGTTAACACGATCCTGCGAACCTCGGGAAAGGTGAGACCGCCACCCATCGAGGCGTCGACGTCGCCGCCGATGGCGGTGAAGACGCTCTTGATCTCGGGCACCCCTTTGCGCAAGCGCGCTCGCACCTCCGCCGCGACGGCGAGAGAATCTGCGAGGCGCGCACCGGGCGGCAGCTCGACCTGCAGCTGTACACGCTGTGCATCGGTGGTGGGCAGGAAGGTCTTCGGGATGAGGGGGACCAGCGCGAGTGAAGCGATGAAGATCAACAGTGCAAGGCCGAGCGCCATCCGCCGGTGGTGCAAAGCGAGGTCCACCCAGCGCAGGTAGCGCGCCATCAGCGGCGAATCTTCGGTCGAGGCCGGCAGGTCCGTCATGAAGCGCGCTGCCAACATCGGTGTCAGCAACCGGGCGACCAGCAGCGAGAACAGTACCGCCGCCGCCGCGGTCCAGCCGAACTCGCGGAAAAACTTGCCGGTGACGCCGGACATGAACGCGACCGGCACGAATACCGCCACCAGCGTCGCAGAGGTCGCGATGACGGCGATGCCGATCTCGTCAGTGGCGTCGATGGCCGCCTGCAGCGGCGGCTTGCCCATCGCACGATGGCGCGCGACGTTCTCGACCTCGACGATGGCATCGTCGACCAAAATGCCCACCACCACCGCCAACGCCAGCAAGCTCAGCAGATTGAGCGAGAAGCCCAACCAATACATCACAGCGAAGGTCGGGATCACCGACAGCGGCAGCGCGATCGCCGAGATCCAGGTGGCACGCCAATCGCGCAGGAAGAACCAGACCACGAGGACTGCGAGCAGCGACCCCTCGAGCAACATCGTCATGGAGGATTCGTAGGAGGCCTTGGCCTCCTCGACGGTCGAATTCACCTCAGTGAACACCAGCTCCGGATGCGCGAGCTGCAGCTGTACGACCGCTGCGCGTACCGCCTCTCCGACCGCGACCTCGCTCGAGCCACGGGTGCGACGGACTGAGAAACCGACCACGGGCTGCTCATCGAGAAACGCCGCAGCCCGCGGCTCCGCCGTGCCATCGGTCACGGTCGCGATCGAGGAGAGTCGGACCGAGCGGCCTTCGGGCAGCGGGATCGGATAATCGGCGAGCTCCGAGGCGTTGCGCACCACGGCGACGGTGCGTACCGACTGCTCCGCACCACCGGCCTCGGTGCGGCCGCCCGGCCGCTCGAGCTGCAGCCGCGCCAACTGCTGCGACACGGCACCCGCCGTCATGCCGAGCGACTGCAACGCCTCGGGACGCAGATCCACCCGGACCTCGCGCTGCACGCCACCGGAACGGGTCACCGAACCGACTCCGGGCAACCCATATATCGCCTTGGTGACAGCGTCGTCGACGAACCAGGACAGCTCGTCCAAGGGCGTCTGCTGCGAGGAGACGGCGTAGCTAATCAGCGTGCCGCCGACCAGAATCGCGCGCTGCACGACCGGCTCGTCAATGTCCGCCGGCAATTCACGACGGGCGCGCATCACCGCATCACGTACCTCATCGAGCGCGGCATCGATGTCGCGTCCGAGCTGGAACTCGATGCGGGTGATCGAAGACCCCTCGGTGATCGCGGAGTTGATCTTTTTGATATCGGCGATGCTCGCCACGGCATCCTCGATCTTGCGCGTGACATCGGTCTCGAGGATGGAGGGCGTGGCGCCCGGCAGACCTACGGTCACCTCGATCGTGGGCAGCGAGACGTCGGGCAGTTCGGAGATCGGGAGTTTGTACAGGCCCCAAAAACCCGCGACCGTGAGCAGCACGAATGCGAGCACCGAGGGCAGCGGATGCTGGATACCCCAGCGTGAGAGGGTCATGGCGAGGCGTCCCGGCTCAGGATCCGGCGCCGTCGACGATCTTTACCAGGTCGCGGTCACCGAGGAACCCGGCGCCTCGTACGACGACCCGATCGCCCGGCGCGAGGCCCGAGCGGACCTCGAGCAGATCGCCTTCGGCGGCTCCGGCCTCGATGCGCCGCTGCGTGACGCGATCGCCCTCGCCCAGCACGAACACGAACGGGTAGCCGTCACGGAACACCACCGACTCGCGCGGCACCACACTCACCTGCGCACGACCGACGGTGAGCCGCCCTTCCGCGAACATGCCGGCGCGCAGCGCACCCGGCGCCGGCAGATCGGCATAGATGAGCGCCACGCGGGTCTTGGGATCGATGCCCGGCGACACAGCCCGGATGATCCCGGCGACCGTTGAACCATCGGGAGCCCGCAGCTCGACCGTCGCACCGACCTTGACCTTCGGCAGATCGATCTCAGCAACCTCGGCCCGCCACTCGAGACGACCTCTACGGATGAGCCGCAGCAGCTCGGTGCCGGCTGAGACGATCTGCCCAGGCTGGGCGCTCCGCGCCGAGATGATGCCCGCATCGGGGGCACGCAAGGTCGCAAAACCGAGGCGCAGCCGTGCGGCATCACGCTCAGCTTCCGCCGCTGCGAGTTGGGCTTCGGCTTGCGAGCGGTTGGCCCGCAGTCCATCATGGTCGGCGCCCGAGATAAGGTTCTGTGCCAGCAGGGTCTCGCCGCGCGCCGATTGCGCACGGGCGAGCTCGAGAGCCGCCCGAGCTTGGGCGAGACTCGCCTCGGCCTGGCGCGTCTGGATGTCGAGCGTCCGACGGTCAAGTTCGAGCAGCGCCTGACCGGCGACCACTTGGGCGCCCGGCTCGACCCGCACCTCGGCGATGCGCAGCCCGGACAGTTCGACCCCGAGCGACATCTCCTGCCAGGCGGCGACCGAACCGGAGGCGACCACTTCGCGCTGCACGCTGCGACGCGCAGCCTCGGCGACCGTGACGGTCATGGAGGCGGTCGGCGGAGCGGCGGTCGTGCCGCTGCGGCTGCAGGCGGCGACAGAGAGCAACGCGACGAGAAGGGCGAGACGTAGGACGGTGATCATACCGTCACCATACGCAGGCCGGCTGACAGAGGCTAGCGCGGCGTGGAGCATGACTGAGGCCCAGCCCCGACGGGCTCGCGTATCTCGAAGCAGGCATGGATGTTGCCGTTGCGAAGGTAGTCGGCCGGCAGCGTGTCGCGGCTGATGTCGCGCACGGCGTACCGTTGCGGCAAAGCAGGATCCAGACGGAAGCGTTGGGCATTGGTCGAGAACACCAACAGCCCACCCGGGGCGAGCAGCGCCATGCAGTCATCGATGAGCACGGCATGGTCACGCTGTATGTCGAACACCCCCGCCATGCGTTTGCTGTTGGAGAACGTCGGCGGGTCGCAGAAGATGAGCTCGTAACGCTCGCCCTGAGCGCAGGCCGTACGCAACCACTCACGGACATCGGCCTGCACCCGCCTGTGCTGCGGGCCATCGAAACCGTTGAGGGCGAGGTTGGCCCGGGCCCAATCGAGATAAGTGGCAGACAGGTCGACCGTGGTGGTGTCGCGTGCACCGCCCGCCGCGGCGTAGACCGTCGCCGTGCCGGTATAGGCGAAAAGATTCAGGAACCGGGCGCTCTTCGCCGCAGCTCGCAAGCGGCCGCGGGTCAGCCGGTGATCGAGGAACAGCCCGGTGTCGAGATAGTCGCCGAGGTTCACGCGGAACCGCAGTCCGCCCTCGCGCACGACCAACTGCTCCGCATCGCCCTCGCGGCGAGCGTATTGCTCACCGCGCTTGCGACGCCTGCGGGTGCGCAGCCGGACGCGCGCCGCGGGCACCCCGGTCGCCTCGAGCAGACCCGCCAGCGCCTCGCTGCGGCGGCGGCGCACCGACTCTTCGGGGATGTCGTACGGTGCCTCGTATTCCTGTACCACGAGCCAGCGTCCATCGGCCGCACTCGAGGTCGCCGCGTCCGCCGACTCCTCGGTGTAGAGGTCGATCGCGAACGCGTACTCGGGCATGTCGGCATCGTAGATCCGATGGCAACTCACGCCCTCGCGCTTGAGCCACGCCGCCCGCTGTTTGAGGTTCTTGCGCAGCCTGTTCGCGAACATCTGCGCGCCCGGGGTCGCGGCGAGCGCCGTATCGATCCTCGGTCCGAGTTGCGGATCGTTGCCGCCGCCTGGCCGCAGGTCGCGGACGGCTGACTCATCGATCTTGATACGCAGCAACCGGCACTCGAGGGCGCCGTTCCAGAGCGTGTGCACACGCGTGGCGCGCAACCCAAGCTCCAGCCCGAGCGCAGGATCGCCAGTCAGCACCGCGGCCTGCCAGCCACCGAAATGCCCACGCAGGACGGCACCGAGTTCCGCGTGCACCGCCCGTGCCGCAGTCGCGTCACCCAGCCGCAAGCCCCAAGGCGGATTGGTGCAGAGCAGTCCGCGTGGCGCACCCTCACTGCGCGCCTCGGCGAGCGGACCTTGCTCGAAGCGCGTGATCTCGGCGACCCCGGCATGGGCGGCATTGACCCGCGCCTCGCGGATCAGCCGTGCATCGAGGTCGCGCCCGCAGTACGGTGGCGCACCGGCGGCGAGCCGCTGCGCGAGGCCCGTCTCCGCCTGACGCTGCGCTGCGGCGACCAGCGACGCCCACAACGGGGCATCATGGCCTCGCCAGCCCAAGAACCCGAAATAGCGCCGTCGCTCGTTCGCAGCTGACCCGATCGCCATTCGGGCCGCTTCGATGACCAAGGTTCCCGACCCGCACATCGGGTCGAGGAACGCCGCACCCTCGACGGCCAGCGCGGGCCAACCCGCGCGCAGCACAATCCCTGCTGCGATGTTCTCCCGCAGCGGCGCCTCGCCCGTCTCGCCACGCCAACCACGGCGGTGCAGGCCCTCGCCCGCGAGGTCGACCGACACCGTCACCTTGGTGCCGACGGCATGGGCGTGGATACGGACGCCCGGACACTCGGTCGCGATGTCCGGACGGGCGCCTGAACGCTCGCGCAGGGTGTCGCAGATGGCATCTTTGAGACGCAGCGTGCCGTAATGCGTATTCGTCACCGCCGGATGACGCCCGCTCCACTCGCACGCCAGGGTGAGCGATGGATCGACATGCGCTGGCCAGTCCAAGCCGCAAAGCGCGGCGTAGATCGCCGCATCATCGGCCGCATCGAACCGGGCGATCTCGAGGAACACCCGCGCCGCCACCCAAGAGTGCAGACAGGTGCGATAAGCGACCTCCAGGGTGCCGGTGAATGCCACGGCGTTGCCGCGCTCACGGATATCGAGCGCGCCGAACTGCACAAGTTCCCGCGCCAGCAGATCGCCACAACCGCGCGGCACACTCGCCAGGAACTGCCGCAGCTCAGCCATCGACCCGCCCCGGTGGCCAAGGCCGCAGCCCCTTGCGAGAGCCGGTCAGATGACGCGCCAAGATCCGGTACACATCGGGATCAAAACCCGTGGGCGCTGCCGCTTTATCGAGTAATCGATCGAAGCGACCCGTCTCACCGTCAGCGACCTCCTGAACTGCGTCCGTCACGGCGTCCGGGTGGACGGTGCCCAAATAATGCCAACCATCGATGACATGCCATTGACGCAGTCCCTGCACGCCGGTCTCCTCCAAGGCGACCGCCCCACGGTAAGGCCAAGCGCGCAGTTTCTGCGGGGCGAGCGCGAGCTTGGCACGCAACAGGTGCTTCGCCGCGCTCTCCGCGCCGACGCACGCCCCGCTGCAGCGATCGATCTGGTGGCCGAAGCAGGATCCCGGCGAGCCGGTCTCGAGCCCGAGGACCTTGAGGCATAACCGGGACTCGCCCGCGAGCTTCGTGAGCGCATTGCGGGCCTGTCGCGACGAAGCGTAGAGACCGAAGGCATCGCCGCTCGGCAGCGGGCCCTCGAGCGCAGACAGCCGAGGTGGCGCTGCGTCGTCGCCGAACAGCCAGGTCCAGCGCTCGCCGCCGCGTAGCCGGCGGTTGTAGACCGGTTGCAGCTCACGAACGAGCCGCGCCTCGAGCAACAAGGCGCCCAACTCACCCGCCGTCTCCGTCCACTCGATACGACGGAGTTGCGCGCTCAGCCGTTGCGATTTGGCATCCCGGATCGCTGCGCCGAAATGACTGAGTACCCGTTCACGCAGGTTCAGGGCCTTGCCCACATAGAGCAACGCGTCACCCTCGCCGAGGAAGCGGTAGACACCACAGGCTTCCGGCAGGTCATCCACCAGCTCCGGCGGCAACTGCGAGGGCAACGAGGGTCGTCGACCGACCCGCTCGAGGGCGGCTTCCAAGGTCTCGGCGGGCCAATCGGCACGCCAGGCACGCCACAGTTGGGCGAGCACCTGCGCGTCAGGCAGCGCGCGATGGCGCGACGCACACTGCAGTTCGTGGCGGGCGATCAAGGCGTCGAGGTTATGACGCGCATCCGCGGGATAGAGCTCGCGCGACAGGCGGACCGTGCACGCGAGCGGCGCAGTGAGGACATGCCCCGCGCGGCGGAATTCGGCGCGCAAGAAACCGTAATCGAAGCGGGCGTTATGGGCCACGAAACGGCGACCCGCGAGCCGCGACCGTAATTCGTCAGCGATCGCCGCGAACGGCGGGGCATCGGCGACCATCTCATCCGAGATGCCGGTGAGTCGTTGGATGGAGGGCGGGATACCGGTGCCCGGGTTAACGAGCGTGCTCCACTCCCACTCGATCTCACCGCGGGACATCCCGACCACCGCGACCTCGGTGACCCGATGCCAGGCGGGTTGACCGCCCGTGGTCTCGACATCGACAAAGGCGACCGGACCGTCGAACCCGGTTGGCCCCGGTCCGTGTTGTCCGAGGTCTGTGGTGCCGTTCATCGCGGTGAGTCTAACAGTGCCGGATGCACCGTCGTCCGGCGCAAGCGACGTGTGCCGCACCAATGCGGTGCATGAAACGCGCTAAAATGTTAGATAGGGCTGGCTAAACCACCCTAAAACGCTGGCACGGCGTTTGCTCCGATCATGACGGACCATCCACTTCAGAGGACGATTGCATGAAACACCCAGCCCCACTCGCCGCGCTCGCACTGGCCATCGGATCGGCATCAATCGCGCAGGCGGAGATCAGTTCGACGCTCACTCTAGCCTCCGATTACGATTTCCGTGGCATCAGCCAGACGGCACGCGACCCCGCACTGCAAGCGAGCCTCGACTGGGCGAGCGAGTCCGGGTTCTACCTCGGCGCTTGGGTCAGCAACGTCGACTTCGGAAGCGGCACCGCGGCCGACTTCGAGTGGGACCTGCTCGGTGGCTACCGCGGGCAGTTCACCGACGACCTCGGCTTCGACATCGGCTATGTCCAGTACGGCTTCGAACCGGGCGGCGACAAAGTGCAGTTCGGCGAGGCTTACGCGGGCATCTCGTACAAAGCCGTCTCCGCCAAGCTCTGGTACGCCGACGATTTCGGCAACACCGGCGAGAGTGCGACCTACCTCGAGGGCAACGCGAGCATCCCGTTGCCCAATGATTTCGCGCTCGCGCTGCATGCGGGATACAGCAACGGCGACTATTGGGATACGGCCTACGAGGGCGGCTACCTCGATTACTCGATCGGCGTGACGAAGTCGCTGGGCAACTTCGCGTTCGTCTTGAAGTGGATCGACGGCAGCGATCTGAAGGCGACCGACGGGACACCGGGTGATGTGTTCACCTCGGAAGGCAAGATCCAGTTCTCGGTCGCGACCACCCTGCCCTGGTGATCGCTTAAGAGTCTAGCCGCGGGCTCCAGTCAATCTCGACTGGAGCCCGGGCAGATTCAAGGGCCGTTTCAGCGCTGGGCGAGCGCCGCGCGACGGACCGAAACAAGAGCGGCGATCAGGAGCCCTGACGCCACATAGACCGACATGGTCAAGAGATATCCGGGGAACCAGCCCGCCACCTGCGCGGCGAACGACCCGAGCCCCGACGAGGCCGCGGGCGGGGCCATCAGGTACATCCCCAAGTTGGCGACCGTGAAAGCGATCGTCGCCGACCCCAACACCGCTGCCGCCACGCTTGGCAGGCGGTGCTCAGCACGGGACGCCACCCACTGGCCTGCCGCCCACAACGCGCCGTAGGCGGGGATGAGGAAGAAATACGCGGGCGAGTAGCAGAGGGTCGGCGTGCCGAGCGAGAACGCGGCAAGATCGGCGCCCCACCCGAGGGCGAAGAACGCCGGGAACATCCGCGAATCCCGCAGCCAGAGACCCGCCAGGAAGAACACGGCCCAAGACGCGTCCGGAGGACCGCCGTACTCGCCGAAGTGACCCATGCGGGTCACGAACATCACCAACCCCAGCGCAAGCGCCAGAGCCCAAAAATTCTTGTCGCGTCGGATCATCTTGGTCGGACTCCCTCGTTGAAAACGTCTCGTGAAAACATGCCCGATCTGCTGCCGGGCCTACAGGGATCGCCGCAGGACGGCGATGGAACGCGTTGAGGTGAATACGCCCAGAGCCGCCGACGGCTGCGACGGGCGCAGTTCTGCAGCCCGAGTGACCGGCTGCTTGAAGAGGCAAAGGATGTTCGACACCGACGACCTCCCCGCGCAATCCACCCGTGCGCGACATGTCTGGAGGAGAGGCCGGTCTCCGGACTCGCGAGGGTGGTCATCCACCGGGCGATGCCTTCCCACGACCCTTTGGCCGCAGTGGCTTTGCTATCGCCCTGCCTCACTTACCGTTGCGGGGGCAGTGCCGGAATCGTGGCGCAAGGCCACTCACCGACTTCCCGTTTCACCTGCTTCGGAGGATCCGACGCAGGCACCTCACCAACGACCTAGACTCTACCGACGAGCACGCGGCGCGTCAATCACGTCCCGCAGACCTTGCGCGGGTCAAGAGCTGCAGGACAGCGCAGAGCACCCCGGTCGCTGGCGAGCCCATTCGGGTCGTCGCGCGGCGTAAGCCTCACAGCCCGCTTGCGCCGAGTAAGGGCGCTGCAGCACCCGCATCAGCGCTTGGAGCGGCGCGAGATCGCCCTGCTCCGCTGCATCGATTGCCTCTTGCGCAAGATAGTTGCGGGGCAGGTAGAGCGGATTGACCGCATCCATACGGGCCACGATCAGTTCTGCGGATGACTTTTCGTGTGTGAGGTCGTGGGTGATTCGTTGCTGCCAGCGCAACAACCACTGCCGCCACCGCGCCGCGAGCGCGGCGTCGAGCGTGTCAGGATCGTAGAGCGCCGCACGCACCGGCGCGAGCAACGCGGCGGCATCACCCCCACCCGAGGCCGCACCCGCGCCCGGCACCGACGCTGATAGCTGACGGAAGAAGATCGGCATGTCGGTCTCGGTGGCTGCGAGCAGACCGAACAGCTCATCGAGCCACTCGACATCACCCGGCTCCGCCAAGGATCCGAGTCCGAGTTTGGCGGCCGACATCGCCCGATGGGTACGACCGAAGAGATCGCGGTAGCGCTCGAGCGCGGCATGCAGTCCGTCGTCTGCGTCGACCAACGGCCGCAACGCCCCCGCGAGCCGCGACAGGTTCCAAAGGGCGACCTGCGGCTGCTGACCGTACGCATAGCGCCGACCGGCCGCATCGGTGGTGTTCGGTGTCCACTGCGGATCGTAGCCCTCGAGGAAGCCGTACGGACCGTAATCGAGCGTCAAGCCCAGGATCGACATGTTGTCGGTGTTCATCACCCCATGGACGAATCCGACCCGCATCCAATGCGCGACCATGACTGCGGTGCGCTCACAGACCTCGCTGAGCCATTGCAGCGGTGCTGCCGGGTCGGTGGAGTCTATGTGCGGGTAGTGCCGACGCAAGGTGTGCGCGAGCAACCGCTGCAAAGATTCCCGCTCGCCGAGCGCAGCGTGGATCTCGTAGTTGCCGAAACGCAGGAAGGTCGGCGCGACCCGGCAGACGATCGCCCCGGGCTCGGTGCGGGCATTGCCGTCATAGAACATGTCGCGCAGCACCGCCTCGCCGGTTCCGACCAGGCTCAGCGCCCGTGTGGTCGGCACCCCGAGCGCGTGCATCGCTTCGCTGCACACGAACTCGCGCAGGCTCGATCGCAGCACCGCCCGGCCATCGGCATGGCGTGAATAAGGGGTCGTCCCGGCGCCCTTGAGTTGCAGCTCGTAGGCGGTCCCGCCCGCACCGTCACCGATCGGGCGTGGCAATTCGCCGAGTGTGATGGCCCGACCGTCACCGAGTTGCCCCGCCCAACGGCCGAACTGATGACCGCCGTAGCGAGCAGCATAGGGCTGCATGCCGGGCGCTAGGCCGTTACCCGCGAGTATCGCAAGCGCCGCGCTGCCCGGAGCCGGCCGCGCGAGCCCCAGTTCACAGCCCAAGGTGTCCGACCACCCGAGCAGCCGCGGCGACACGACCGGCGTCGGCCTTACTCGGCTGAGCGATACACCGGGCACCGCGCGCGGCGCAGGGTCATCGTCTGCGTCCACCGGCAGCGCTGCGATGACCTGTGCCTCGAACGAGGTCGCAGCCAGATCGCGCAACGCGGGGACGACAGTGGGATCGGATGCTGACATCGCGGCCGATTCTGGCGGCTGCGGCGGAGACCGTCCACCTTAGGCTTGCGCTCTTGAGGCTCGATCGCCTGGGGG